>ERZ1023839.47-NODE-47-length-41807-cov-12.160256_pt1 | contig 41807 bp, 42 predicted proteins | sample MGYA00380383_ERZ1023839 | MGnify/ENA primary metagenome ERZ1023839 (study PRJEB33179, sample SAMN07449065) | human gut metagenome | biome: Human-gut; feature: Human associated habitat; material: Faeces | host: Homo sapiens | place: India:Kasaragod | collected... | reverse complement strand
CAGCATATTGACCTTTACACATATTGTCAACAAACTTTTTAAGAGTATCATTCTCTTTTAATTTCGCTTGAAAACTTGGCTGTGCACCCACAGTTGGATTAATGTTCATTAATTTAACCTTCCTTTATATTTCTATTACTAATTACCTTCCACTTACAGCACATGTAAGTAAAATGAAGATTAAAAATTGCTAAACTCAAATATAATATCCCTCACTTTATATAGTCTCATATAATGATTATTGCTAGGTTTTGTCGGTTTTAAAATTATATTTACATGTTGTTACAAATAACAAGGAGTTTTGTTTGTTATTGGAAAAATTATGAGACCCTGAAACAAGTTCAGGGTGACAGAATATTATGTATTAAAGAGTGACATGACGGAAGGTTTGTTTATATGATATAGCAATAAATAAAGGCGCAAGCGGTACGCTTGCGCCTGTTATAAACTTTTTATTAAGCTAAACCTTATTGGTCTGATTCTTCGTGACCTTTTAGAAGTTTTTCAAAGTCTGATGGTTTAATGCTTTGAACAAACGATTTAAATTCTTGTGCTTCTTCTTCGTCTTTTGCAGGGTCTGTTGAAACTGCGCCTTCTGAAAGTACATTTGCTGCTACATAAATTGGAGCGTCAACTCTAATTGCAACTGCGATTGCATCTGACGGACGGCAATCAATTTCTAGCGGTTCTTCACCTTCTTTTGTAAGTACCAAAGTTGCAAAATATGTATCTTTTTCAACGTCATCAATTTCAACTTTTTCAAGTTCATATCCTGTTTGTTTAATAATACCGATGATTAAGTCGTGTGTCATAGGTCTTGCGACTGAAAGGTTTTCAATTTTTCTAATAATTGCACTAGCTTCAGCTGACCCAATCCAGATAGGAAGGGCTTTTCTGTTGTCTTTATCATTCAAAACAACGATAGGAGAACCTGTTCTTGTATCAAGTGCAATACCCATAACACGCATTTCAATCATAGTTTATAACCTCTTAATTTTCTTCATTTTCGTCAATATCTGAGTCGTTTTCTATCATTATATCATCAATTTCGTTTTTGTTAACCCTAACCAAGTGAGCAGATACAATCGCTGTAATAGGTACACAAGCAACAAGCGCAATACTACCAATCATTGCAGAACAAATCTCTGTAACTACTTGATTTAGGTTAAAGAATTTCTGCAAGTCGATATTTTGAGACAACAAAACCAACGGCAAAGACGAACCTAAATACACTAAAATCAAGGTATTTGCCATTGTGCCAATAATATCTTTACCCACATTCATGCCAGATAAAAATAAATCCTTCGTTGTCATTTTAGGGTTAATCATATAAAATTCATTAATACTACTTGCAATAGACATGCCTGTATCCATAACAGCGCCTAGCGTTGCCAAGATTACAGAGGCTGTAAGTATGCCTTTAAAATCCAAATTAGGGTCTGCTGAGTATAAGTACATCATTTCTTCGCAACAAAAGCCTGTAAGTCTTGCGAATTTTATCGCCATAATTGACAAGAAAGATGCAAAAATTAAACTGCCGATAACTCCGACGCTTGCTGATGTACTTTTATGGTTAAATCCGCCAACTGTATACATTGTAAGCAAAGTAGATAACAAACTTATGATAAGTGCCGAGATAATCGGATTAAAACCGCTTCTAACCATTGGTGCCATTACAAATAGAATTAAAGCAACAGTAATAACAATTGAAAGCAAGCTATTAAAGCCCTTCCGTTTACCTACAATAAGCAACATTCCTATAAATATTGCCGTTAAAACATAAACAAAATTTATTCTATGAATGTCTGCAATATCATAATTTACTGTTTCACCGTCATCTTCCATTTCAGAGTGAAGAATTACCTTATCGCCCTTATGTAAAAATATATCGTAATAAGGGTTATTAGTAATCATGTTGGTTGTTTTAAACTCTTGCCCTTTAAATTCACCCGTAAGAAGTTTTACCGTAACAAGCTGTTTAACTTGACTTTTATCAGAATAATTTTGTTCAACATCTTCATACTGAACGCTTTGAACTCGTCCAAGTTCAGATTTCATAACCTTTTCATCGTTTTGAGCGAACACAGGCAAGCTCAAAAACATTATAAAAACAAATATAATAAATTTTTTCATTTTTCTAATCTCCGAAAAGACTTTGCTGAGCAGAGTTTTGTTTAATTCCTAAATGTCTATACCCTTGAGGTGAAATTTTTCTACCTTGCGGAGTCCTTTGCAACAAACCTATTTGCAACAAATACGGTTCGCAAACATCTTCTAATGTTCTAATATCCTCGCCCAATGCTGCGGCAAGCGTATTAATACCAACAGGTCCGCCGTCGTATTTTTCAATAATCATCGTCAGCAAGGCTCTATCTGTTGAATCTAACCCATATTCATCAATTTTTAGCGCCTTCAAAGAGTTTTTTGCGACTTCCTCTGTAATTTCACCGTCATATTTTACGATAGCGAAGTCTGAAACCCTTTTAACCAATCTATTTGCAATACGTGGAGTTCCTCTTGAACATTTTGCAATTGCATAAGCACCCTCGTCGGTAATTTTTATATCTAAAATTCCTGCGGTACGCTTTATTACCTGCGCCAATTCATCAAAATTATAAAATTGTAATCTATGAACAATTCCAAATCTATCTCTCAAAGGTCCTGACAAAGCACCCGCCTTAGTTGTAGCACCAATTAGAGTGAATTTAGGCAACGGAAGTCTCATAGTTTTAACTGTTTGGCTCTTACCCGTTGTCATATCAAGGTAAAAATCCTCCATTGCTGGATAAAGAATTTCTTCTGTAACCTTATTCAAGCGATGAATTTCATCAATAAAGAGAACCTCGCCACCCTTTAGTGACATCAAAATTCCTATAATATCTCTAGGACGCTCTAAGGCTGGAGCTGATGTAATCTTTAAATCTGCACCCATTTGCTCTGCAATAACCCCTGCAAGCGTTGTTTTACCAAGCCCTGGTGGACCATAAAACAACATGTGATCTAGATTTGTTTCACGTTTTTTAGCCGCTTCAATTGAAATTTGCAAAGTTTCTTTTAATTCAGATTGACCAATATAACTCTCAAAGTTTTTCGGACGAATTGAGTTCTCAAAAGTCTTGTCGTACTCAATTGTTTCGGCATTTACGACAGGATTCTTTTTTATATTTTTTTTAAAATCGTCATCATCTGATATTATTGCCATATTTTTATGGTAACATAAAAGAGAGCAAAAGGCTACAAAGGCTTTAAGATGATAAGACATAGGACGATAAGTCATTTATAGTTAAAATGACATTCTGATTATAATTCGACTTATCCACTTAACACTTATTGACTTATTGACCTTAAGAGATTCTGAAACAAGTTCAGAATGACATTAGAATTGGACATGTAATTTTATGTCACCCTGAATTTATTTCAGGGTCTCTGTAACAGAAGCAACGTAGATTGGGGTTTCTACCCCAACAAAAGTAGGTCTGGCAATGCCTGACAAAAAATAAAAGGAAGAAACAATGGTAAAAACATCAGAAAGATTGAATAACATTCCACCATATTTGTTCGTGGAAATTGACAAAAAAGTAGCTGCTGCTAAAGCTAAAGGTATCGACATTATTAGTTTAGGTGTTGGCGACCCTGACACTCCAACTTTACAAACAGTAGTTGATGCAATGCACGTTGCAATCGACAACCCTAAAAATCACGATTACCCTTCTTACAACGGTACAGAAGGTTTTAGAAAAGCCTCTGCAAAATGGATGAAAAAACGCTTTGGTGTTGATTTAGACCCAGAAACAGAAATTATGTCTAACATCGGTTCTAAAGAAGCAATTGCACACATATTTTTTGCTTATGTTGATGACGGAGATTACACTCTAATCCCTGACCCAGCATACCCTGTTTACAAAAACGCAACTATTTTAGCAGGCGGTACACCTTACACAATGCCTTTATTAGAAGAAAACGGCTACTTGCCAGATTTTGACAAAATTCCAGAAGACATAGCAAAAAAAGCTAAAATTATGTTCTTAAACTATCCAAACAACCCAACAGGCGCTGTTTGTGATTTAGACTTCTTGAAAAAAGCTGTTGATTTCTGTAAAAAATATGACATTCTACTTTGCCAAGATATGGCATACTGCGAAATGACTTACGACGGTTACGTTTCACCATCAGTCTTTCAAGTAGAAGGCGCTAAAGATGTAGCTTTAGAATTCTATTCACACTCAAAATCATACAACATGACTGGTTGGCGTGTTGGTTTTGTAGCTGGTAACAAAGATGCTATAAAGGCATTAGGTGATTTGAAAAATAATATTGACTCAGGTACATTCAAAGCTATTCAAGAAGCTGCTGAAAAGGCTTACGATATGCCAAAAGAAGACCTAAAAGCACTTAACGATATGTATAAAGAGCGCAGAGACGTCATGGAAGCAGGTTTGAAAGAATTAGGCTGGAAGGTTAAACCTTCAAAAGCTACCTTCTACCTATGGCTACCTGTTACAAAAGGTATGACAAGCGAAGAATTCGTTACAGCAATGCTTGAAAAAGCTGATATCGTTGTTCCACCAGGAAATGGCTATGGCAAATACGGTGAAGGATACTTTAGAATTGCATTGACAAAACCTAAAGAAGTGCTTCAAGAAGCTATCAATCGTATGAAAAAAGCTGGCATTAGATACGAATAATCTTAAAAGGCTTTAAGGCTTTAAGACCACAATGTCATTCTGAAACAAGTTCAGAATGACATTGTGAATTTAGTCTTACAAAACTATGCAACAAGGTTAAGTTTTTGGTTGCCTTTTGCTTGTTGAGCTTCTTTATCTTTTAATTTCAAATATCTTTCGCATTGTTTTGTTTTGTCATAACCTAACAAAACGCCCAAAATAAAGTCTTTTTCAGGAGTTAATTTGCCTAAAGGAGTATCCCCAAATGTTTTTACAACATCGACACATGCCTTGTCACCTAAAAATACATTCAAATTCTTTCCACCTGGAGCTGGTTGCAAGTGATAATTCAAATCATCACGTTTCAAACGAGCTTCAATTGCATCTTTATCCTCCATTTGCATTGTTTGCAATACAAGTGGTCTAATTCCATGTTTATATCCGTATATTTGTTCGTTTAATACTGCAAATTTGTTGTTTTTGTACTCTTGAGTTGTAATTGGTGATATTGGTGCAACACTTACCATTTTTTCCTTCTCCTATAAAATTTATCTTAATTCTGCCTATACAAATACTATAAAAATTTTTTTTGCTAGTTGTTATAAAAATTCTTTACAAAATGTTAGATTGACTTAACATTTATCGAAAGGATAAAAAAAGCGCAAAAGCAATTGCTTTTGCGCCATAACAATATTGTTTTTGTTTACAGTTACAAATAAAATTAATTATCTGTAATGGTTTTTCCGGACTCTAGCGTACTATCGCACCCTTTTTGGAGATTGACTTAATTAAACTAAGTTCAATGCGATAGATGGAGCTTGGTTAGCTGTTGCTAACAAGCTAGCTGATGTTTGTTGAAGAATTTGTTGTTTAATATAATTTGAAGATTCTTCAGCGATATCAGCATCTTTAATCAACGAACTAGCAGAAGCTAAGTTTGTAGCCATAACATTTGCTGATTCCATTGCTGATGTAATTGCAGCTTGTTTACCACCGATTGCAGTTTTTGCATTTGTGATTTTTTCAATAGCCTTGTCAATTGTTTCTAAGTAATTTCTTGCCTCAGTATCAGACTTCCAAGCAACATCAGCATTAATACCTAAACCATCTCTTGTTGAATCTTGGAAAATTTTGTCATCAAGTTTAATTACAGAGTTATCTGTTTTATCAAGACCAACTTGAAGATTTACTTCAGTAGTAGAACCATCTAACAATTTTTTACCATTAAATTCAGTTGATTTTGCAACACGATCAATTTCCGCTAATCTTGCATTTACCTCTGCTTTAATTGCAGCCATTGCGTCTGAACCATAAGTTCCGTTTGCTGCTTGTTCAGTCAAATCTCTGATACGAGTTAAATTGTCGTTGATAGTAGTCATAACACCTTCCATTGTATCTAACATTGAAGAACCCATTTGAGCATTGTCTTGAGCAACTTTCAATGAACTAACCTGATAATCCAATTTGTTTGCAACGGCTAAACCAGCAGCATCATCTTTTGATGAGTTGATTTTCAAACCTGTTGTCATACGTTCCATGGCTTGGTTCATTTTGCTTGTTGCACTGTTCAATGATTTTTGAGCAGTAAGTGAAGGAATGTTTGTGTTTACTGTAATTGCCATAAGCGATCTCCTTTCGTGATTGATACACCACAAATCCGTGTAGTGTACTGTTACGCTCCTTGCGTAACAATCAAAGTGACAACGATTACATATTTTTACTATGTATACCTCTATAGTTCCACAGAAAAATTTTTTTCTAACACATGAAATAAAGTTTTTTTACAATTGTTAATATAGTTGAGAAAGGCTCTCTGTCTTAGATTTTCACCATTTTAGATGTGGTTGAAATTAAGATAAGAAACTTTTTATAACCTTTGTTTGAGTTTCAAATTCAAGCAAGAAGGCATCATGACCCGCTGGAGATTCTATTTGTAAAAATGAAACCTCTTTGCCTGTTTTCATTAGTGCGCTTACGATTTCCTTTGAATGAGCTGGCGGAAACAGCCAATCAGAAGAAAAACATATTACTAAAAATCTTGAATTTGTGTGTTTAAAAGCATTTTCAAGCGAGCCATATTTTTTCTCAATATCAAAATAATCACACGCTTTTGTAATATATAAATAACTATTTGCATCAAATCTATCCACAAAAACTTGTCCTTGATGTTCAAGGTAGCTTTCTACTTGAAATTCGACGTTAAAATCAAAATCTGGTTTATCTTTGTTTTGAAGTTTTCTAGCAAATTTATTATGCATAGCATCTTCTGACAAATAAGTTATATGCCCAATCATACGAGCAATAGCCAAGCCTCTTTCTGGGGTCTCTTTGCCATAATAATCGCCGTTATTAAAGTTTGGGTCTGAAAGAATAGCGTTTCTGCCGACCGCATTAAACGCAATTCCTTGCGCTGAAAGTCTTGAAGTTGAAGCTATTACGATTGAATGTGTAACCATTTCTGGATAAGTTAAAGACCATTCAAGCGCCTGCATTCCGCCCATTGAACCGCCTGCAACAATTAATTTTTTAATTCCTAATTTATCAACCAAGGCTTTTTGAACTTTTACGGTGTCCTCAATCGTAATTACAGGAAAATCAAGTCCATATTCTTTTTGAGTTATTGGATTTATTGAGCTTGGACCAGTTGTACCCTTACAACCGCCCAAAATATTTGAACAAATTACACAATATTTATCGGTATCAAAGGCTTTGCCAGAACCAATCATTTTATCCCACCAACCTGCTTTTTTATCGCCTTTGTGATATCCCGCTGCATGTGCATCGCCTGTTAGTGCATGAAGAACTAGAATTGCATTGTCTTTATTTTTATTAAGTTCACCATAAGTTTCGTAGGCAACTGTAACATTTTCAAGTGTTTTTCCACAATCAAGTTCAATTGGTGAGTCTAAATTTATAAATTGTGTTTGTACATATTCATTTGACATAATTTATTTATCGCATAAAAATTCTTACTTGTACACCGTTATATTTTTGATATAATAAACCTATAAGGCACAAAATATAAGGATTTAAACAATGAGCGGACATTCAAAATGGGCAACAACCAAACATAAAAAAGCAAAAGTAGACTCTCAAAGAGCAGTTGTTTTTCAAAAATTTTCAAGAGAAATTATCGTAGCATCAAGACTTGGTGGCGGTGATTTGAAAGCAAACTTCAGACTTAGAACAGCAGTTGAAAAAGCAAAAGCTGCCGGACTTCCAAACGATAACATTAAACGTGCAATCGACAAAGGTACAGGTGCTGGTTCATCTGAAAGCTACGAAGAATTAACTTACGAAGGATACGGAGCAGGCGGTGTTGCTATCGTTGTTGAAGCAATGACAGACAATAGAAACCGTACAGCTGGTGACATCAGAAGTTATTTCACAAAATTCAACGGTAATCTTGGTGAAACAGGTTGTGTAGGTTGGATGTTCAAACAATACGGTATGATTACATTCTCTAGAGATGTTGACTATGATAAACTAGTTGAAGAAGCAATCAACTTGGGGGCAGAGGACTTTTTAGACGATGATGAAGATGAATACAAAATTTTAACAGCAGTTTCAGACCTACAAACTATCTCAGAAGGTCTTGAACAAGCTGGTTTTGAACATATCACAGCAGAATTTACAAGAATTCCAGAAAACACAATTGAAGTTACAGACGAAAAAACAGCAACTTCATTGATGAGATTAATCGACAGACTTGAAGAACACGACGATGTTCAAAACGTATATTCTAACGCTGATATTCCAGACGAAGTAATGGAAAAAATCGAAGGAAGTTACTAGCAAGCCTGAGCAGAGGCACGAACGTAGTGAGAGGTGAACCGCAGTCAACGTAAACGTTGAGTTTTCGTTGCGTAGGTGAGCGGTGCCGTTTAATGCGAAGGCGCAGTAAGCCTGAGCAGAGGCACGAACGTAGTGAGAGGTGAACCGCAGTCAACGTAAACGTTGAGTTTTCGTTGCGTAGGTGAGCGGTGCCGTTTAATGCGAAGGCGCAGTAAGCCTGAGCAGAGGCATTAAAGATTTAACGGCGGTGAGATTTTCAATCTCACCGCCGTTTTTATTTCTGTCAGGCAATGCTTGACCTACTTTTTAGACATTACATTCATACATCTCTTTATACATCTTTATTAATCCAAATAAGCGTAACCTCTTTATTTTCTTTAAAGGGGTTTGTTGTATATTTTGTATTCGTTTTTTGCTTAATTTTCAGTAATTTTTTTGTAATTTCTAAAAATTTCATATAAAAATTATGGCTTTATTTTTATACAATTTAACCCCTAAAAAGTACCGTTTTTTAGTGCTATTCGGATATTTTATGCTAGAATTAAAATATGAAGGAAATTGATTATATAAATATTATTCAAAATGTGTTGTCTTCTAATCATATCGGCGATGATTGCGCTTATTTAGAAGATTTAGGGATTGTCATTACACAAGACAGTTTGGTAGAAGATATTCATTTCAAACGTAATTTTTCAACACCTTTTGAATTGGGTTACAAATCAATAGCCGTAAACCTTAGCGATATTTACGCATCAGGAGCAGAAGCAAAATATTTGACTGTTGCATTATCTTTACCAAAAAGTGTTGACGAAAATTTTGTAAAAGAGTTCTATGAAGGCGCAAAATCAATTCTTAACGGCGCAAAAATCGTTGGTGGAGATATTACAGGCTCTAACGACAAAATTTTCGTCTCAGTTTGCGCAATTGGTTCAACAAAAGGAAGAAAAATATCTTCTAGAAAAAATGCAAAAGTGGGCTACAAAATAATTACAAACGGCACTCATGGTTCAAGCAATGCAGGACTAAATTTACTTTTAAATAACAATCGCAATTCTTATCCAGAAATAGTAAAAGAACATCTTATGCCAAGCATTTCAGATAAATTATCAAAGGCAATTGCAACAAGTGCAAAAAACAATTATGCAATGATGGACAGCTCTGACGGACTTATTGACGCACTATATAAAATTGCTGATTTTAGCGAGGTTTCAGCCGTTGTAGATTTTAAAAAAATTCCTTATGACAAAGATTTAGAAAAAATAGAAAATTTTGATTATAAGTCTGCAATCTTATTTGGTGGTGAAGATTATAGACTTATTTGCGCAATAAGTGAAGAAGATTTGAAAAAACTTGATGAAAATCTTTATACAATTATTGGTGAAATTCAAGAAAAGTCAGCCGATACAGTTAAAGTAAAGTTTAATGGAAAAGAAATCGGGTTTAACGCAAATAGTTTAGAGAAAAATTTGTTTAATCATTTTTAAGGCTTTGTTGGGGTAGAAACCCCAACCTACGATGTTTCAAATATTTCAACAAAAACAAGCCTTAATGTCATTCTGAACTTGTTTCAGAATCTCCTGTAGCAGAGACCCTGAAATACTCTTAGATTATTCGGGTTGTCGTGGGAGTAACATCCCACTCCAACTTACGGGTTACACTTCGTTTCACCCTACCGAAAATCCGCAATTCAGGGTGACATAGAATTATATGTAACAACATTACGTCATACTAAACTTGTTTGACAATTGAGGTTAAAACTGCTAACATTATTGAATAAATGAGGACAAAAATATGAAGAAATTAGCTTTCACATTAGCAGAAGTTTTATTAGTTATTGCGATTATCGGCACAGTTTCTATTTTGACTGTCAACAATGCAGTAAAAAATACAGGCACTGCTGAAAAAATAGTTCAACTGAAAAAGACTTATGATATTTTACAAGGTGCTGTTATGGCTAGCATGAATGATGTCGGAAGTCCTTATAAATGGGGAGCTTATGGTAGCGGAACAGAAAGCCATGAATATAATAAAGCTATCCTTGAAAAAGTATTAGTTCCTCATTTAAAGTTACAAAGAAATTGTGAAACAAGTACAGGCTGTTGGAAATCTACAATAAAAAACAACATATCTAATGACCCAACAACAATCAACAATAATACAGATTGGTATAAATTTATTTTAGCCAATGGAGCATCTGTTGCGATTGAATTAGTTCAGCTAGATGGTGACACTCCTATATATGACGATTCAATGCTTCTTTTGGCTGGTGATTACCCAACAGATCAAATGGTTGGTGTTATATATGTAGATGTTGATGGACCAAACAAAGGAGCGGGCAAAGCAGGCGATGATGTTTTTGCCTTTGTTTTATTCAATGAAAATGGTTTATATCCCCATGGAAACAATGTAACATTAGAAAAATCAAACTCAGATAGAGATTCCTCTTGCCCGTCAATGGGGGAATTTTGTACAGCATGGGCATTATATAAAGGTAATCAAGATTACTTCAAATGTCCTGACAAGTTGAGTTGGACTGATCCAGAAAAATCTCATTGTCCTGTTGAATAGAGTTGTTAAAATCTATAACCTCAACGCACTTTGTTTGCGAGGTATGACAGAAGATTAAATAAGGGCGGGAAAATTTTTAATTTTCCCGCCCTTATAGAAATTACCTTTACATTTATACCTCAAGGTATCTATGCTTCTTTTGGTGCATTCATTGCTTCGATTTCTCTGATAGATGCATGTACTTTGTGGCAACCGCAATCGCAATATAGAACTTCGCCTGTTGTTCCGCTTGAAAGTGGTGATGCCAAGAACAATCCTGCATTTCCTACATCTTCTAAAGTTGTATTTCTGTTCAAAGGTGATTTCAAGGAAATAGCTTTTAACATATTACCAAATCCTGAAATTCCGCTTGCTGCCAATGTTTTAATTGGACCTGCTGACAAGCAGTTAACTCTAACACCATTTTTACCCATATCCATTGCCAAGAAACGCATTGAAGATTCTAAAGCTGCTTTTGCAACACCCATTACGTTATAGTTTGCAACATACATTTCTGAACCGATATAAGTTAAAGCAAGAACTGAACCACCTTCGTTCATAATAGGTCTTGCGTTACGACAGATTGAAACTAAAGAGTATGCGCTTACGCCTAATGCTAAGTCCCAACCTTCTCTTGAAGTGTTAATAAATTCACCTTGCAAGTCTTCTCTGTTTGCAAATGCTACTGCGTGTACTACAAAATCTAATTTACCGTAAACCTTTTCACATTCTTCAAATACAGCCTTAACTTCGTCTTCTTTTGTTACGTCACAAGACATAATTAATTTTGAATTCATTTCTTCTGCAATAGGTCTAACTCTTTTTTCCATCACTTCACCAGCATAAGTGAAAGCAATGTCAGCACCTTCGTCAAATAATTTTTGAGCAATTGCATACGCAATGCCGTGCTTATTTGAAACGCCAAAAATAACGCCTTTTTTTCCTTGCATAATATTCATAATTTTTCTCCTTATAATATTCTTTCGCCTGTCTTTTGGTCGAAATATAAAAATTCATTACTGTCTAAACTTAATTCCAAATATTCACCGATGTTTTGTTCAGCACTTAATTTTGCAGAACATCTATTTTCACCGATATTAAAGTAAGCAATTTGTTCAGAACCCAAAAGTTCTGTCATTTCTACTTTTACATTTAATTTTATTCTACCATTCGGATTTGTCATATTTTCTGGACGAATTCCGATTGTTACGTAGTGTCTGTTATGCAACTTCTTCATTATATCACGAGATAATTCTATAATCGGTTCTGTCATAATCAACGTATTATTGATAATATTGCAATCAATAAAATTCATTTGAGGTGAACCGATGAATCCTGCTACAAACTTATTTTGAGGATTGTTATAAATATTTGTAGGTGTATCTACTTGTTGAATTTTACCCTTATCTAAAACGACAATTCTATCACCCATTGTAAGCGCTTCTGTTTGGTCGTGAGTTACATAAATAAAAGTTGTTTGCAATTTTTCGTGCAATTTTTTAATCTCCGCACGCATTTGCACTCTTAATTTTGCATCTAAGTTTGATAACGGTTCGTCCATCAAGAACACTTTTGGATTACGAACAATCGCTCTGCCCAAAGCAACACGTTGTCTTTGACCACCTGAAAGTTGTTTTGGTTTTCTGTCTAAATATTCTGTCAAATTAAGAATTTTAGCCGCCTCTTTAACTTTTTCGTCGATATATTTTTTATCATATTTACGCATTTTTAAACCAAATGCAATGTTTTCATAAACTGTCATGTGCGGATACAAAGCATAACTTTGGAATACAAAAGCGATATCTCTATCTTTTGGGTGAACATTATTCACTTTTGTATCACCAATATAAATATTTCCGCCAGAAATGTCTTCCAATCCTGCAATCATTCTCAAAATTGTAGATTTACCGCAACCTGAAGAACCAACAAGAACCAAAAACTCTTTATCCTTTATGGTTAAATCAATTCCGTCGATAACTCTTTTTTTATCATAAGATTTTATTAAACTTTCTAATTTAACTTCACTCATTTTCTGATTGCATTACCTTTTCTGCAGGAATTATAACGCAATAAGTTGTGCCATGCATAGCTTCTGGCTCAACCCATACGTTACCCTTCATAATTCTAATAATATTCTTAATTGTAGCAAACGCAATTGAGCGAAATACATTGTTTTTATTTGGATTATCCAATTGTGCATAAGGTTCAAACAAATTTTCTAATTCAATGTCGCTTATACCAAGACTTTGATCATCAATTTTGAACATTATGTATGACTTTTCTTTTGCGTTTTCTACAGGTAAAAAGCCTTTTTCGCTTACTAATTCTAAATCTGGGTGCGAAACCTCAATATTGATTGAACCTATATCTGTAAACTTTATTGCAGATTCAATAATGTTTTCCAAAACTATTTTCAACATTGCTTCGTCTGAATAAATAGTTCTTTTAACGTCTTTTGCTACCTCTACATTAATCTCAATATTCTTTGCTTGAGCATCTTTTTCATTGTTTTTAATAACATTATTCAATATATTAATTGCATCAAAATAGCCTAATTTCTTTTCAAATAAATTTGATTCCGCTTTAGACAATTCTAAAATTTTGTCAATCAAATACAAAACATCTGTTGAATTTTTGTTAATGATATTAACGTATTTTGCTTGTTTTTCGTTTAATTCTCCGCCAATTCCACCAAGTAAGGCTTGAGAAAAACCTACAATTGATTGCAACGGATTTCTGAAATCGCCTGAAAGTTTAACCAAGAAATTGTTTTTATCCTTGTTGGTTTTACGCAAACTTTCGTGTTCTACAAAAATGCTTGTAAGTGTTTTATAGCTTTGAGTATTATCCCTAAAGCACACCAAATAACCTTCCTCAGTCTTTCTTGCAGTAAATTCAAAGAACATATCTTTTTCGTCAGGAGTTTTTGCCTTGATAACCTTTGTAAGACCTGATTCCGCAATTTTTACGATTAAATCCATTGCGTTATCAAAAACATTATCAATATAACCTTCTGAAAAATTTTCCTTCAATTTTGATAAAGTTTTTTGCGCAACATCATTACACCATAAAAAACTACCTTGATTGTTTAAAAGAGCCACATTGTCTGGAAGTTTTGTTAATAAATCTTCTTCTTCCTCGTCTTTGTTGTTAAATAAATTTTTAAAAAATTCAAACATATACACCTATTTCCTTTTTTAGTATAACATAGGCGCTAATTTTAGCAAGATGTTAAGGAATACGCCAAGAGGCAAGGACACATAGAAGCGTAGCTAAATACAAAATTGCTTTGCTTCAATGCTTTTAAACATCTATACAGCTAATATTAAGTTATATTACAGTTAAACTTCTTGACTAGCAAAAAATTTTTTTTTTAGATTTAAAGCATGTACATACCATTTTATGGATTAATTTAAATAAACAGGAGATTATTATGCGTGAAGTTGACAATATGAACGCAATTCGCTTTCAAAAAGTAGAGATAAAAAAAGATAAACCTAAAAAATCAGCAGCACCAGAAGGTTCTGAAGATAATATTGAATTTCAAAACGCTAAAGCTGCCTCACTTGGACGTTCTCAAGTTTCTAAACCAGATAACATTGAAAGTGATATTAAGTTTATGATGAAAAATCCTGAACTTGTAATGCAAGCAAATATGTTCTTTGACAATGCTTATGAAATGTTAAAAAGCAAAAACGAAGAACGTGCTTACGAAAAATCAGCTCAAATGATGCAAGCATTCAGAGATGAATTTATGAAATTGCACTAATTTGCAATTAGAGGTTTTGGTAAAATTTTGGTTAAAAAAGTCCCTTTTAGGGACTTTTTTAGTAAATATTAGGGGTTGAAAATTAAAAAAAATCGCTAATATGTCAGGCAATGCCTGACCTACTACAACCACTAAATTCAACCAAAAACGTGTGCTGTCTGAGTGAAACGAGTTCACACGTTTTTGGTTGAATTTAGTGGTTGTTTTTGATTTGCGTGTTTCTTTTTCTTGCAACCGTTCTTTTTCTTTTCGTCGCAAAAAAGAAAAAGAATGGTGAAGGTTAAAACATAAAAGATACAGCAATAAGTGCGGTATTACGGAAGATTCGACAATAGCTTGAGTGAAATATCAATATTTACGAAACAACAACAGAGTGGGCATTGTTTGAGCTATGCGAGTTTGCCCACTTTGAGTTGAGTAACTATATTGATTTGAACGAAAGCGTGTCGTGGCTTTTGTGAAACTTTTGCCACCAAAAGTTTCCCCACGGAGTGAACATTAAAAAAGTTTAATGTATTAACGGATAATTGGTAAGATCCCGAATAACTACGTTTTATTTGTTTCTACTTATTTTAAGTTTCGGGATGACATTATGGTTACATATTTGCTCAGCAGTGTGGTATGACGGAAAGATAAATATTTTATAAATAAAAAATTAAAATACGTGTTATTTGAATATAACCGATTGAAAACAAAACGGCGGGATTGATTTAAAATCAATCCCGCCGTAAAAGTTATTTAATCGCTAAGACTATGCCATAGCTTTTGCAACTGCAACAGCACATGCAACTGTTGCACCTACCATTGGGTTGTTACCCATACCGATTACACCCATCATTTCTACGTGAGCAGGAACTGAAGATGAACCAGCGAATTGAGCATCACCGTGCATTCTTCCCATTGTATCTGTCATACCATAAGAAGCTGGACCAGCAGCAACGTTATCTGGGTGAAGTGTTCTACCTGTACCGCCACCTGATGCTACTGAGAAGTATTTTCTACCGTTTTCCCAGCACCATTTTTTGTATGTACCAGCAACTGGGTGTTGGAAACGTGTTGGGTTAGTTGAGTTACCTGTAATAGAAACATCAACACCTTCTTTAATCATGATTGCAACACCTTCATTAACATCATCAGCACCGTAGCATCTTACTTGTGCTCTTTCACCGTCTGAGAATGCTTTTTCACTAACGATTTTTAATTCGCCTGTTTTGTAATCATATTCAGTTTCAACTGATGTAAAACCATTAATTCTTGAGATGATATAAGCAGCATCTTTACCTAAACCGTTTAAGATAACTCTTAAAGGTTCTTTTCTAACTTTGTTAGCGTTTCTTGCAATACCGATAGCACCTTCAGCAGCTGCAAATGATTCGTGACCAGCTAAGAAGCAGAAGCATTTTGTTTCTTCTCTTAATAACATAGCACCTAAGTTACCGTGACCGATACCTACTTGTCTTCTGTCACCTACTGAACCAGGAACTGCAAATGCTTGCAAGCCTAAACCGATTGTTTCTGCAACATCTGCTGCATTTTTAATTCCTCTTTTGATTGCAATAGCACAACCTAATGTGTATGCCCATGATGCGTTATCAAATGCGATTGGTTGAATACCTTTAACAATAGCATCAACATCAATGCCTTTTGATAAACATAAGTCACGAGCTTCTTCTAATGATTTGAAACCATATTCTGGTAAAACTTTATCTAAAGTTGCTTGACGTCTGTCTTGTCCTTCAAATTTTACTGTCATTTTCTATTTTCCTTTTTTTAATTAATTTTGTATTAACTATTTTTTGTTTGTCTTTAGTTTTTCCCGCCTGTGCAATCAAAGATTGCTTCGTTCATTCACTTTCGTTTCATTCACAACGGCGGTAATATTATGTTCCGTCAATGCTCCGCCGACTCATCGTCGCCGTGTGCTTGACTTCACATCGGCTAACGCTACTCTTTACGTGGGTCTACGTATTTTACAGCATCTGCAAATCTGCCGTATGTACCGATATTTTTGTCGTATGCTTCTTGAGGGTTCATACCTTTCTTGATAGCATCCATGAATTTACCTAAGTTAATGAATTGGTAACCAATAACTTCGTTGTCTGCGTCTAAACCTAATTGTAAGATGTAGCCTTCTGTTAATTGTAAGTATCTAACACCTTTTTGTTTAGTTGAGTGGATTGTACCACACATAGAGCATAGGCCTTTACCTAAGTCTTCTAAGCCAGCACCAACAGGTAAACCGTTTTCAGAGAATGCAGATTGTGTTCTACCATAAACGATTTGCAAGAATAATTCTCTCATTGCAACGTTGATAGCATCACAAACTAAGTCTGTGTTTAATGCTTCAAGAATTGTTTTACCAGGAAGGATTTCACCAGCCATAGCAGCTGAGTGAGTCATACCAGAACAACCAATAGTTTCAACTAATGCTTCTTGGATAACACCTTCTTTTACGTTCAAAGTTAATTTACAAGTACCTTGTTGAGGTGCACAGCAACCGCAACCGTGAGTTAAACCTGAAATATCTTTGATTTCTTTACATTTTGTCCATTCACCTTCTTGTGGAATTGGTGCAGGCACGCCTTTAACACCTCTTTTTATAGGACACATTTCTTCTACTTCTTTAGTGATTTGAATATCTTTCATGTTTCCTCCAATAATATTCTTAACATTAAATATTATATAACAAAAATATTTTTACGTACTTGTATCAATCATTTTTTTATGGTAACATTTGTAACAAGAGAATTTAGGAGATTTTATAATGTATAAAGCAATGGTTATGTCTGCTGGAGTTGGCTCTAGACTTGACCCACTTACAAAAAGTGTTCCAAAACCGCTTGTGCCTATTTGCAACAAACCTGTTATGGATATTTTATTAGAAAATTTAAAAGCTATCGGCGTAAAAGACGTTGTAGCAAACACTTTTTACCTTGCAGAACAAATCGTTGCAAGATACATTAAAAATGATATAGGCATTAATTTTAATTACATCACAGAAGAATCTCTTTCTGGTACTGCTGGCGGAGTTAAAAAATGCCAATTCTTCTTTAATGAAGGTGAAGACTTCTTTGTACTTTCAGCTGACGGAGTTACAAATGCTGATTTAATGAAGGGCATGGAAATTCACAAAAACTCTGGCGCAATCGCTACAATCGGTGTTAAACCTGTAAAAGAAGAGGATATTCCAAACTTTGGTGTTGTTGTTACTGATTCAGACGGTTTTATTACTGAATTTCAAGAAAAACCTGCAATCAAAGACGCCAAAAGCAATTTAATCAACACAGGTATTTACATTTTTAATTACAAAATTTTTGATTACATTCCTGTTGGCGAATTTTGTGATTTTGCTAAAAATGTATTCCCAAAATTATTACAAGACAGACAAATTAACGTATTTCCTGTAGAAGAATATTGGTCAGACATCGGTTCATTAGACCAATACAAACAAACTCATTGGGATTTATTCAATAATTTGTTTAGCTTCAAGCACGACAAAATTACAAAAACAGAAACAGGAAGTTATATTTGCGGTAACAGCCACATTTCACAAGGTGTAAAATTTGTAGGTAATTCTGTAATTGGCGAAGGTTGCTATATTGGCAAAAATGTAACACTTGAAAACTGCATTTTGTGGGACGGAGTTGAGGTTGCAGACAATATTTACATGAAGGATTGCGTAATTGCCTCGAACTCACGTGTTGATAGAAATTTAACAAATCACATTATTGGTCAAAACGAGCGAATTGCAAAATTCAACAGCAAGCATAAAAAACGCCTAAAATGGATTAAATTCTGGAGAAAAGTTTTAGGTAGAAAATAATTACAAAAATGGCGGTGGGTTAAAACCCACCGCCATTTTTTCCTTTATGCAACTTTTAAACTATAACCCAATGTTTTCATTATTTTTGCTAAAGTATCAATTTTTGGAACTCTTTTTCCTGCAAAAATATCATAGAGCAAAGCTCTATCAATACCTGCTTTTTTACAAAAGCCTGATATGCTATCACGTGACCTGATAACATTTTCTAAAGAACGAAAAAATGCATTAAAATTTCCATCTTTTATATATTCGGCAAGACTTTCGTTCATATATTCTTTTTGAAAATCTTCATTTTTCAATTGTTCTATTAAAAAATCGTTAAAATCAGTCATGTTTTGTTTCCTTATATTTTTCTAAATATATTTTTGCTGTTTCTATATCTTTCTGTTGTTTAGACTTATCACCAGCATTAAGCAAAAGTATGATAATATTATTTTCAATTGTATAATATATTCGGTAGCCTTTACCTATTTTAAATCTTAATTCATACAAATTAGAGGAAATTTGTTTATAATCACCAAAATTATCATCATAAATTCTTTCAATTCTTTTGATAACTTTAACTCTAATTGAAGTATCTAATGAAAGAATCCAATCTTTAACAGGTTCTTTACCATTTTCTAATTCGTAGAATATGATTTGTTTCATAATAATATTGTAGCACTTTTACTACACATTTTCAAGTGCCCAATTTTTCATTTTAATAAAGAACGGGCGAAGCCTTCGGCTTCGCCCGTTAATTTAATGTCTGTTTACTTTCCTTATTACACCCACATTATTATTTAATCTTCAATGTATGTGTTTCCTTTTTACCTTCTTGTTTTTTCAATGTGACTTGTAAAATACCGTCGTTGTATTCACATGTTGAATGTTCTACATCAATTGGTTTTGCTAATTCTATTGTTTTGTGGAATTTACCATAAGAGAATTGTGAATAATGTAAGTTTTCGTTATCTTTTACATCTTCAAATTTGCTTTCGGCAGAAATTGTCAAAGTATTTTTATCTAATTCAATATTAATATCTTCTTTTTTAATGCCTGGTAATTGAACGCTTACTTTATATTCAGTTTCGTTTTCTCTTACTTCTGACAATGGTTGGTACATTCTATTTTCTAAATCTGAAGCATCACCAATCATAACAGCGTTTAATAGGTTTTCAAGATTGTTACGTACGCCTGAAAACATCATTTCTGGATCTCTTTCAATAACATTAAATCTCATTTTAAATACCTCCGATTTTCTATCTTTCATTCCTTACATTTACGTTATAACTCTTTTTTTTAAAAAATCGTCAGAATTAACAAAGTTTTAACTTTTTAAGCTGAATGTTATGAAAAGGTTAAGGAAATATAAAATAAAAAAGGTTATTTTTCAAATACAAAAACTTCCCAATTGCCGTCTAGAACGTGTTTTTTAACTTTATATTTTGTTTTTAATACAGAAATTAAATCGTTATTTAGTTTTGAAAGTCTCAAAAATTGTATTGGCACAGTTCCGCTATTGTTTAAAATTTTACTGATGTCCTCGTTTGAAAACATGCAAATGCCTTTATCTACAACCAAAACAATATTTTTTGAATTTTTTGCATAACCAGATAAAACATAGTCAGAAAATTCTTTTGTAATCTTGTCAGAAGTCAAATATCTTCTGTAATTTTCAACCATATTGTGCTTTTTAGAAATTTCCTCTATTTCGTTATCCGCAAGATATGTTTTTTGTGCCTCAACAGCGTTAAGCATATAAAAACTTTCCGCATGACCATTAATTTTATAATATTTTTCAACCAATTTATCACTAAATGGCATTATAAAATCATAATTTGAATTAATTTCATTTTTAATTAAAGTATCAGCTAAAACCTTGTAGCCAAAAGGTCTTTGGATTTTTGTAGCGCTATATGGCGAAAATAAAATTGACAAATTTGCCAATATAAAAATAGTCAAGAAAAATTTAACTGATTTTTTATCAAGATTTTGCGCAAGGTATGCGCCAGAAATCATTAATACAATTGGCAAAACTATCAATGTGTAGCGAACATTTGCACTATAAAACTCCGTTTGTGAAAGAATTATGTGAAAAACAACAAAAAATATAGGAATTATAGCTAAAATTCGTAAAAATTTGCTATTTTTTAACGCCAAAACAAAAATTGTAATCATAAAAAATATTGGAAATATTATGCTAAACCAGAATTTTGGACTAATCAAAAACATCATAAATAACATTTTGTAATTCGGCATATTGTTTTGTAAACACGTCAAAACTGGACTAAACCAATTTTGAAACATTATTAAAATAAATGAATTATCAAAATGAACTATGTCAAAATTGCCCGAAAAATAGTTTTTTTCGATAAATAAAAATACTATCAAAGGCAAATATACCAATAAATTTAGCAAAACAAACCCAACATTTAATTTTTTCGCCTTTATTGCAAAGAAAAACGCTAAATTTGTGAACAAAATAGTTATAATCACCAAAGTTGTTTGAGTATAAAGCATTAATGAGCTTGAAATAACGAAGAAAATTAATGATTTTCTGTCAAATTTTTCAATTAATTTTAAAAATGCAAGAGTTGTTAAAATTATTAAAAAGAACGTCATAGAGTAGAACTTAGCCTCTTGTGCATAATAAATAAACGAAGAATTTATCGCATAAAGAAGTGCAAAAATCAGACCAGTTCTATATTTTAAATTTTCCATTTTTAAATTTTTTGTAATTTGCATGCCTGCAAAATAAGTTGTAATTATCGCCAACATATCGAAAAACACAGACATTAAGCGGATTACAAAATCAGAATTAGAAAAAATTGTTATCCACAATTTGTAGAAAATAAAATATAATGGAAAGATTAAAAATCTATGAAGGTTAAAATTTAAATCAGGCAACGCATTTGCTATTGCATAAATTGTGGCTTCATCATGCCATAAACCGCCTGTTGGTTTTTCGATATTAGAAAGCCTAACCACAAGCCCAAAAATCAAAATCAGAGCCAAAATAATATAATGTTTAATCTTCTGCGTTTTTTCCATTGCATAATTATAAAACAAAATCTTTCATTGTGGAGTTCTCGTTTATTAAAACTTCGGGTTGTGAGATGCCTCTCAACAAAAAAAGAACCAACAATGTGGTTCTTTTAATATGGTGGGCGTTGAGAAGGGTCACGACAAAATATGACTAAATGTCATATTTTGGTGGGAAGAGAACTCCCGTTTTGCTTTAGCAAAAGTTCGGAGAGTGAGATGTCTCTCAACAAAAAAAAAGAACCCTCAAAGTGGTTCTTTTAATATGGTGGGCGTTGAGAGGCTCGAACTCCCGACATCTTCCTTGTAAGGGAAGCGCTCTACCAACTGAGCTAAACGCCCATCTGTTGCGTTTGTATATTTAATATACCTAAAAAGTTTTTTTATGTCAACATGATTTTTTAATTTATTTAAAATTAATTACAACTATCTCTGGTGTACAATTAAATCTTACAGGTAAAATGCTTGTGCCTATCCCTTTTGTAACAACCATTTTTTGTCCGTCTTCTTCTATCAATCCATGTGAATATTTGTCTCCATATTTTGACGGAATAATTAACGCTCCAATAAACGGAAGTCGAACCTGTCCGCCATGAACATGTCCTGCCAAGGTTAATTTTACATTACTCTTTTGAACATCTACAAAAACATCTGGAGAATGAGTCAAAAAAATTGTCGGTGTATTTTCTGTACCCTTTAGGGCTTCATCTACATCTGGAGTCTTTGTTTGCAAATCGTCAACCCCTGCAATATAAATAGTTTTACCATTTTCTAAGGTTAAAGGCTCATTATTATTTGCTAAAACCTTTATTCCAACTCCTTCTAGCATTTCTTTTATATCGTCATAATCCGCCCAATAGTCGTGGTTTCCCATAACGCTATAAACACCATATTTTGCACGAAGATTCTTCAAGTGATTTGCATAAACTTCAAAATTTAAAGAAGATTTTAAGTCATGCCCAGCTGCAAAATCGCCTACAAAAAGAATTATATCAGGGTTTTGCGCATTAATTTTATCTACAACTTCAATTAATCTTTTTTCCTGATTAGGTCTGATATGCAAATCGCCTGCAAAAACAACTTTTAAACCGCTTAAATCCTCATCATTTAGAGTAAACTCTGTAACTTTAAGCATTTGGGGTTCAATAAAAAACGACCAAATTATTAAAAATAAAAAAATTACCGATAAAATAATATATTTCATAGAGATATTATATCAAAAAAGTAATGCGCAAGCCTTCGGCATGTGCATTATCTATATTAACTAATTTTATTTACAAGAGGTATTTGTTGTCCAGTTCAAAATTTTACCATTTGGACATTTACCTGACGAATCCGCTTTCAAGTAATCTAAATTCCCATTTGATAATACCCAGTTTTCGCAACTATCATCATCTCCAGGAGTTGAACTAGAGCAAAGATCAGTACTATCCGAATAATATATACCTCTGTCAGGAGATACATAAAAACGGAATAAATCAACACCATGCCTGAATAAACCTTTATTTGGACCATCTATATCTACATAAATGGTACCCAGCATATTGCCTTGTGTTGATTTTGAAAATACAATAGAAGTACCATCTGCAAGAATAGCACTAACATTATCTGCAGAAACAGGGGCTGCCGTAGAAGAAATCGTATCTCCTAGAGCTCCAGTAAAATTACCTGTTTTCATACATGCTGCATTTACAGCATGTCCACAATTTCTAGATGTTTTCATAAATTCTAACATACGTTCTGAGAATCGAGAAGATCGTGTTGAATTTGTCGTATCAGCTTGAAACCACTCATCAAAAGGTCCGTAAACAGCTTCTGCTCTACCAAATGCATCTTGCAAGTTTGAATAAACCTTCTTTAATTTAGCGACTTTTTCTTTATCAGCAGTTGATGAGTTTAAGTTTGGAATAGTCAACGCTGCAACAACGCCAATAATACCCATTACAATTAGGGTTTCTGCAAGAGTGAAAGCAAAGGCTTTTTTAAATGTGTGTCTAATCTTTATGTCATCCCGCATAAGTGAAACGTATTGCGGGATCTTTTTAAAGATATTCTTCAAGATACCGCAAAAACCTCTCACAAAACAATTCACAGGATTGTTTTGCTCGGCAGAGTGGTATGACGGAGTATTAAACACTTTGTCATTCTGAACTTGGTTCAGAATCTCTTGACCTTGAGATGCTGAAACAAGTTCAGCATGACGTAGGGTTATATTTGTCATTTTACGCAACAAAAATATCAAATTAGACTTTAAATCGCAAAGTCTAAAAGTTGCGTTATTACTAGTGTTTACCCCCCCCCGAAACGTGAGAGCGTTTATTTTCAATGCTTTCAGCCATATTGTTTTCTCCTTATTTTTCATTTAGTATAAACTATTTATTTATATTTTTCAAGTAGAAAATTTTATTTGTTACTGGAATGTTTATGAGATTCTGCCACACGGGGGACAGGTTCACAACATTGTGGTTTAATTCTTATTGATTTATTGGCTTAATAAAATTGTTATGATAAAATTATTTTCAGCAACTTGCGGAGGAAATTATTGGAAAATATTTTAAAAAAATGTTCATTTATAAAAGGTGAAGTTTTTGGAGCTATAATTGCTGGTATTATCGCATTACCACAAGCTCTTGCATTTGGCGTAGCTTCTGGTTTTGGCGCTTCTGCTGGGATTTGGGGAGCAATAATTCTTTCATTCATCGTCGGTATTGCTGGTAGCAAAGTTCCTATCATATCAGGTCCAACAGCACCTATTGCAATCATTTTAGCTAGCGCTTTTGCTGTGACTTCCGGTAAAATTTCTGATATAATTTTAATTTTAATCATGGCTTCAGTTTTGCAAGTCATAATCTCTTTAACATCTGCACCAAAATTGATTAAATACGTTCCATATCCCGTAATTTCAGGGTTCTTAAGTGGTATAGGTTTAATCATAATTATTTTACAAACTCCTGTTTTATTAGGTGCAATAGCGAAGTCCTCAACCGTTGAAACACTAATGAATTTGCCTGCATTAGCTAGTTCAATAAGCATACATTCAACTATTTTGGGAATTGCAACGCTTTTATTATTATTTTTTACACCTAAATTTATTTCAAAAATTATACCCCTTCAATTATTCGTTTTAGTTGTAATGACTGTTGTTGCTCACTTTTTAGGTTGGGATATTGCAAAAATTTCGACAATGAGCGTAAGTTTTCCAAAGTTTATTCTTCCAAATTTTTCGATTGATTTAGTTTCAAAATATTTTCCACTAGCATTAACTTTAGCCTTTGTAGCAACCTGCGAAAGTTTGCTTACAGGTGTAATCATTGATTCATTAACAAAACACAAACATAATTCTAAGCAATTAATTTTTGTTCATGGAATTGGAAATTTAATCTGTTCACTAACAGGTTCTATGGGTGGTTCAGCAGCCACAATGAGAAGTGTTGCAGCGGTCAAAAACAATGCTAAAACAAATATTTCTGCAATATTTTGTTCAATATTTTTATTAATCGTTTTATTAAAATTCAGCTGGTTTATTATAGAAATTCCTATCTGCGTTTTAGCAGGAATTTTAATAAAAATTGGCTTAGATATTATTGATTTCAAGGTTTTAAAAATCTTGAAATTCGCACCAAAAGATGATTTAACCGTTTTGGTAATCGTTTTACTTTTAACTGTTTTCTACAATTTGATTTTTGCAATTGGTGTTGGAATCGTGTTATCTTCACTTCTTTATGCAAAAAGAGTTGCCGATAGCACCATAATTAAAGAAAAACAAGAACTTGACACATACTCAGATTACGAAATCAGCATTGAACAAAATTCTCATTACAAAATTAGAATTCTTCATCTTGACGGACAATTCTTCTTCGGTTCAATCAGTCAAATTGTATCGCATTTTGACGAATTATTAGAAACAAAGTACATCATTTTGACTTACAATTCAAACATAGAGCTTGATATGTCGGCTATTTTTGCGTTAGAAGACATTATTGTAAGGTTACAATCGCAAAATATTAAATTATTCCTTGTGATTACAAACGACACCGTTAGAGAAAAAATTATTGAAATGCACACCATAACAGAACAAATCGGCAAAGAGTCATTATTTGCAGAAGAAAAAGATGCAATAAATATTGCAAGTAAGCATATTGTGTAAAAGGTTGAATGTTTTGTTGGAAAATTTATGAGATTCTGAATAACTACGTTTTATTTAATATCTATAATAACATTGCAATTTTACGTATAATCTTAATGTCATGCTGAACTTGTTTCAGCATCTCATGTTGTAGAGACCCTGAAATACTCTTAGATTATTCGGGTTGTCGTGGGAGTAACGTCCCACTCCAACTTACGGGTTACACTTCGTTTCACCCTACCGAAAATCCGCAATTCAGGGTGACATAAGGTTTTATTTATTGTTGGAAAAGTTACGAATTTTCTGTATTTCTTTCTTTTTGCATACGTGTCCAATTGATTATACCAATGATTGACATTACAAAATAAATAGATTTTTTTGTAACCATAATCACATCGCCCAACAAAATCCATTGAGTAATCGCTATTACATCAGAAATTAACCACAAGGCATATTGATCCGCATAACGCTTTATTTCATAAAAAGTTGCAATAACCCCCAAAGACACCGTAATTGCATCTAAAAGCGGAGTTGCGCCACCTATTTTCACTAAAAAATATCTTAGGGTAAGTGAACTGGTAACAACAATTACAAACATCAATAATCTAAGTTTCCAGCTCATTACACGAGTTTTGCATTTGTCTTTTTCCTTATTATCAAGGTGTTTTGTCCATAAATATAAACCAACAACACCACAAGGCAAATAATACAACATTTCTAAAGCAAAAGTTCCATACACATGGTTATAAAACAGAATTATTGAATACAAAACAGTATTTATAATTCCGAAAATCCACTTCGGCCAACTGGCATGAGCGCATAAAAAAATACACGAAATACCCATTATTGAACAAATATAATTAACAACCAAATACCAATGAGGGTGGGTTTTATCTGTAACCATATAAAAAGCGCCAATAACAATCATTGCCAAAAACATTACCCACTCAAACCAGCGAAGGTTTTTAAAGGCTATTACAAAAATATTATTTTGTAGTTTTTCTTTAATCATTTTTATAGCTTTTTAGTTATTTCTTCCGCTTTTTCAGCCCAAACTGAAACCAAGTTGATAATATTTTCAACGCTTTTTTGCATTGCTTGAAGTGAAATAAATTCTTTTTTAGAATGGAAATTTACGCCACCTGTGCCTAAATTTGGGGTCAAAAGACCTCTTAAGGTAAGCATAGCACCGTCTGTACCACCTCTGACTGGTGGCTCTTTAGGATTGTCAAAGCCTGAACGCTTTAAGGCTAGTTTAGCATATTCAATTACCTCTGGCAACTCGTTCAATTTCTCTTTCATATTGTGATATTTTTCGTTTTCTTTAAAGGTAATTTTACTGCCTTTATATTCATTTTCAACTTCTTTTATAATGTTGCGTAAAAATTCAATTCTTTTTAGTTCATTGTCAAAATCAAAATCACGAACTAACATTTTCATAACAACTTTGTTTACATCACCATTAATACTATCCACGTGATAATAACCTTCTTTATTTTGAGTTGTTTCTGGTAGTTCATTTTTAGGAATTTTATTCATAATTGCGCTTGCAACCTCAATTGCATTAATCATTTTTCCGTAAGCATAACCACAATGAACTGGCACACCCTCAATTATAATTTCTGGATTAAAGGCGTTAAAGGTTTCTGATTCAATATTCTCCACCTCTGATCCGTCAACGGTGTAGGCAACATTTGCGCCAAATTTTTTTATATCAAAATTTGTCACACCCTCGCCAATTTCTTCATCTGGAGTTATTGCAATTCTAATTGTTGGGTGTTTAATTTCTGGATTTTCTATCAAAACCTTTACAGCTTCTAAAATCTCGGCAATTCCTGCCTTGTCGTCAGCACCTAAAAGAGTTGTGCCGTCAGAAGTTATAATTGTATTATTTTTATAAGGCTCTAAATCAACAGCGTCAATTTTTACGCCGTTTAGTTCAATATCACCCTCTTTGTAGTCATGAACTTGCGGTTTAACAGGTCCTGTTGGTGCTTGTTCGCTTGTATCCATGTGCGCAATTAACCCAATAGTAAGATTTTCCTTAATATTGCCTTTTAATGTAGCCGTTACTGTATGGGTTTTGTCAAGTTTAACATCTTTTAAACCCATTTTTTTCAACTCTTTTACAAGAATTTTTTTAGCAAATTCGACTTGTTTTTTAGTACTTGCACCAATTTTAGGTTTTGTTTCTTCACAAGAACCTGTATCGACTTCAGCCATTTTTATAAATAAATTTTTCAATCTTTCTACATTAATTAGTCCATTTAAGTGTGTCATAACTTCTCCTTTTGGGTATTTATATAGTATTATATTATAAAAAGAAGAAAGGAAGTTTATGCGAAAATACATTTGGCTTTATGTTGTTGCAATAGTTGCATCTTTAGGTGGTTTACTATCAGGTTATGACACAGGCGTAATCTCTGGTGCGTTATTATTTATCAACGAAACATGGGATTTATCTGACTCACTTCAAGGCTTTTTAGTAAGTTCCGTTTTAATTGGTGCGGTTATTGGTGCAGCAACAAATGGTATTTTAGCAGATATTTTTGGACGTAAAAAAATTATCATGGCAACCGCCGTAATCTTTATGACAGGTTCAATTATGTGTGCCTTAGCCCCAAATGTATTAGTTTTAATAATTTCAAGAATCTTCGTCGGCTTTGCCGTTGGTATCGTTAACTTTGTTGTACCTTTGTATTTATCTGAAATTTCACCAAAAGCATTACGTGGGACTTTAGTTTCTCTTTACCAATGGGCAATCACAGCAGGTATTTTATTCTCTTATGTGATAAATTCAGCTTTTGCAAATGCAATATATAGTTGGCGTTGGATGTTGTTTGCAGGCGTTGTTCCAAGTTTGATTTTGTTAGTTGGAATGAGTTTAATGCAAGACACACCTCGTTGGCTTGTAAGCAAAAAACGTGATGAAGAAGCTAAAAAAGTGTTCAAAAAAATTGAACCAGATATTGACGCAGACAAAGAAATTGAAGATATTAAACAAACAATTTCAAAAAGTTCTGAAAAGAGTAAAAAATTTGTATTCAAAAAATGGATGGTTATGCCATTTGTAGTCGGTATTGGTATTATGTTTGCGCAAATTTGTACAGGTATTAACACAATTATTTATTATGCGCCTACAATCTTTAAATCTGCCGGTTTTGATAGCAATATTACTGCAATATATGCAACAGCAGGTATTGGTATAATTAACTTTTTAATGACAATTGTTGCAATATATTTTACCGACCGTTTAGGAAGAAAACCGTTGCTATACTTTGGCTTAACAGGTGTAATGTTGAGTTTATTTGCACTTGGAACATCTTTTGCTTTCGCAGATGTTTTGGGTTCATATCAAAAATGGGTTGCAGTCGGAAGTTTAGTAACTTACATCATATTTTTTGCTATGAGTCTTGGGCCTGTTGGCTGGATTATCGTATCAGAAGTGTTCCCACTAAAAATTCGTGGAATTTCTATGAGCATTTGTACAGTTTCAAACTTTGCGTTTAACTTCTTTGTTGTAGCAAGTTTCCCTGTTTTATTACACAGAATCGGCGGAGCATGGACATTCTGGATTTTCGGCTTTGTTTCAATCCTATGTATAATCTTCGTTTACTTCTTCGTTCCTGAAACAAAAGGAATTTCATTAGAAAAAATCGAAGAAAATTGGGTGAACAACGTAAATCCAAGAAAATTTTAGACATAACAAAAATAATCATTAAACATTATTTATGGACAAATTTTTAGATACTATTCAAGAAAATTTTGACAAATTTCGTATTGTAATCAAATATACCTTTATCGGCTGTTTGATTACAATTGCATTGCTTATAATTTTTGCATTTTTATGTAAAACTTGTAACACCTTTTTTAAAGATTTAAACGCAAACCCTCAAAAATCTATTAAAAAAATTGATTTTTTACTAAAAATTGCACCAAAATCAGCGTTTTTATACTATTTAAAAGGTCAGGCATATCTTAATTTAGATAAATATGATGCCTCTTTAAAATATTTTGAAAAATCACTTGAATACAAAGAAAATGCCGATACTTACTCCGAAATGGCGGTTACAAATTTCAAAAAAGAAGGAAAAATTACACAAAAAGTTCTTGATTTGTTTGATAAAGCAATAAAACTTTCACCTGAAAATGCTGGAATTTATCAGGAAAGAGCAAGTGTTTATTTTATCGCAGGCGAGTATGACAAATCCCTAAACGACCTTGAAGAAGCGTATAAAATAACTCAAGATGAATGTTTTATTTCCAATTCGGCAGATGTTTACTTGCAAAAAGGCGATTATTGCAAAGCCTACACCTATTATGAGGCTTTTGACAAACAAACCGGACACAACTCTGTTTTCAAAGATTATGCAATGTTTAGATGTCATAAATAATTATAGGTAAATCTATAGTTTTACCATATATTAATATTTTTATCTACACACTATTAGGGTGTATTTTATAAAAAACAAAAAGGCGGGCGCTATGCGCCCGCCTTTAAACTATCTTAATCTCCAAAATTAATATTGCAACATAGATAAAACTTCTATACCCAAGTTTTCTAATTTTTCACGACCGCCTAGACCGTTTAATTCAATCCAAAAAGCTGCACCTGCAACATTTGCCTTTGCTTGAGCAATAAGTCTGCATGCTGCGCTTGCTGTTCCACCTGTTGCTAACAAATCATCTACAATTAGAACATTTTTACCTTCTTCAACTGCATCTTTGTGCATTTCGATTGTATCAGTGCCATATTCCAATTCATAAGTTTCTTTATAAGTTGGTGCTGGTAGTTTGTGAGGTTTTCTGATTGGAATAAAACCAACATTCAATTTGTATGCTAAAGGCATACCTACAATGAACCCTCTTGATTCCATGCCTGCAACATAATCAATTTTTTTGTCTTTATAATGTTCATACAAAAAATCAACCATGTTTCTCATAGTTTCAGGTTCTTTTAGAGCTGTTGTAATATCTCTAAACAAGATACCTTCTTTTGGAAAATCTTTAATCGCTCTAATCTTTTCTTTAATACCAGCTAACATATATCTACCCTTTCCGAGAATTTATACTCCGACTGTTTCTTTTTCTTTATTGTCATGACGATGTTGTTCTTCTTCTAAAACAAGCCCATGTGTTGTTTTACCCCAATCCATATCTTTTGGTTTCAAAAGGATTTTGAAAGAGATGTAAAACGCAACAGGGAACCATACTGCTAAGATATAAGCTGAGGTTTCAACTGCTTGTTTTAACGCTTCCCAACGACCTAAATGATTATATTTTCTAAGGCTGTAACGAGTTGCTAATGTAAAACAAATACCGATTACAAGACCTACTAAAAGCGATGTAATAATACCAATATCATCAACAGAAACTTTGCCTGTCAAAACTTTAAAGCATCTAATAATTACTTCAAAAATGAACCAAGTCGGCATTAAAAATTCTGACAAATAAGCTGTCATATCCAATCTTGCACGCAAGGACATTTTTTTAGAAGTGATTACATCACCGAACAACTCTAAATAACGTCTTACTGTACCTTCATACCATCGTCTGCGTTGTCTGTAAAGAGGCATTAAGTAAACAACTGCTTCTTCTCTAACTTCAGCCTCTGGGCAAAAACGAATATCCCAACCTTTGATATGAAGTCTTGTTGACATATCTAAATCGTCTACAAGCGTGTAATTGTTCCAACCACCGATGTCTTCAAGAGCTTTTCTCTTGATTAATTCACCGTTTCCTCTTAATTCTACTGCACCTTTTACAGCATCACGACCAATTTGAAAGTGAGAATCAAGAGTCATTTCATTATCTTGGCAACGAGTTAAAAAGTTTACGTCTCTGTTTGAGATAACTTTTCTTGCTTGAACTGCGCCAACATCTTCTGGCTCTAAATTTGGAACAAGTTTGTTCAAAAAGTCAGAATCAACTCTTGCATCTGCATCAAATACTAAAACTGCATCACCTTTTGCAAACTTAAATGCATCATTTAAAACTGCTGATTTACCAGGAAATGCATTTTTATCCCTAATCAAAGCTTTTACTTTGTCATGTTTTTGTTCTAATTCTTTAATTACTTCTGCGGTATTATCATCACTTCTATCATCAATAACAATTAATTCAAAGTTTGGATAATCTAATTGTAAAATGTTTTCTACTGTTTGAGCAATAACAGCGCCTTCGTTGTGCGCAGGAACCATAATTGTAATGTATGGTTTATAGTTTTCGTTAATAACTTGAGGTTTTTTCTTTAATTGACGTTTTTTGTGCTTATCTGCAAGAGTCATATATATTACATATATAGACATACATACAATAAGACCAACCAAACCCCAAATTGTATTAAAGTGGTACTGATAAATGTATAAACAAACTATCAATCCAACAAATATAATGAAAAATATCAATCTTTCCTTCATTTAATTCCTCTAACGAAAAATCGCATTACTGAATAATTATATCAAAAACAGTTTACAAATACACCATAAAAGACTTTTTTTTACTTTTTGTATAGAAATATTAAGATTGTAAAATGGCTGAATATCAGTTATAACTTAATTTTCTAGAATTAAAACCCCGAAAAAATTAAATTTTGTAATATTATTGCCAATATTACAGGGTTTATAATATACTGATAGCTGTACATTGATTTAAGAAAGGAAATGAAAATGAACAAAGAAGAATTAGTACAAGAAATTTCAAAAAAAGCAAAAGTTACACAAAAAGACGCTAACGAAGTTTTAAGTGTTTTAGTAGATACAATCCAAAAAACAGTTGCTAAAGGTAAAAAAGTTACTTTAGTTGGTTTTGGTACATTTGAACCTCGCAAACGTGCTGCTAGAAACGGCAGAAACCCACAAACTGGTAAAGAAATCAAAATCCCTGCTAAAACAGTTCCAGCTTTCTCAGCAGGTAAAAAATTCAAAACTGTTGTTAACGGCAAATAGTCTGTAACGAAAGTTTTTAAACTTTTAAGGCGCACAAGTCTTTGACTTGTGCGCCTTTGTATTTACTAATAAAAATATCTTTTTAACCTTCTTGCCTCATAAAAAAATTTATACTAAACTATGCTTATGGAAGAAAAGTTACAAATTACATTTGCACATATTTATCCAAAATTACTTAATCTTTACGGCGATATTGGTAATGTTATTACTCTAAAAAACAGATGCGAATGGCGTGGTATAGAATTTATTGCTGAAGAAATAAATATTGGAGATGAATTTAAACCTCACGATATGTATTTTATCGGTGGAGGACAAGATAGACAACAAGTTGATGTTGCAGACGAACTTCAAAAATACAAAGATTTTTTAACTCAAGAAAGAGACAACGATGCTGTATTTTTATCTATTTGTGGTGGCTATCAACTTTTTGGACATTATTATAAAGCACAAGACGGCTCTGAATTAAAAGGCATAAGTTTACTTGATGCATACACCCTTGCAGGAAACAAGCGTTTTATCGGAAATGTTACAACTCAAATTGATGGATTAGAACCAAATACATTAGTTGGATTTGAAAATCATAGCGGTTTAACATATTTGCAAGGTGACACAAAACCTCTTTCTAAAGTAATTGTAGGACATGGAAATAACGGCAAAGACGGAACTGAAGGTGCTAAATATAAAAATGTTTTTGGAACATATTTACATGGTTCTTTTTTACCTAAAAACCCTCATTTTGCAGACTATTTAATTGAATTAGCTTTAAAAAAACATTATGGTAGAGAGATTAAGTTGTCTAAATTAGACGATAGCATTGAACTTGCTACTCACGAAAATTTAGTTAATAAACCTTATTAATAAATAGCCAAATTTGCTGAAATTATGTTAAAATCTTTTTATGAATAAAAAGAAAATTCTCACAATTCTAGTAACAATCGTATTTTTGGTGTTCTTGATTTACATTTTTAAGGACATGAGCGCTGAGGAGTTTATTAATGCGTTCAAGATGTTTAGTTTTAAATATCTTTTCTGGATTGTGTTTCTCTACTATTTGACAATGTATTTTCGAGGAGTTCGTTGGAAAGCCTTGTTAATGGATAATCCTAAGTATTCAAATTGGCACTTGGGAGCTGTATTTATTGTAGGCAGTATGCTTAACAGCTTTTTGCCAGCTAGAGCTGGTGATATTTATAGAGCTTATTATTTAGGCGAAAACAAGCAAGAAAATAAAATGAAAATTTTTGGTTCTGTAATTTTAGAAAGAACTTTAGACGGAATTAGCGTATTTTTTATTTTACTTTTTGGAGTTTTATTTTATTGTAAAAATAACCCTGTAATTCTTAGTGCTACATATTTTTTTGGCGCTGTGTTCATAGGTAGTATGATTGCTTTTTATTTAATTTTTAAATTCAATAAAATTGATTTTGTTTGTCAAAAAACTGAAAATATTTTAGAAAAAATCCATTTGAACGGACTTTCTGGAATTGTAAAAAGTTTAAATAAGCATGCCAACTCATTTATGGAAGGTTTTGAGGTTCTAGACAATTGGAAATTAACTCTAAAATCGGCTGTAATGAGCGCAGTTGTTTGGGGAATTGAATGTTATGTTGCTTTCTTAATTTTAGAAAGTTTCAATTTGTCTTTACCTTTTTCAGCAAGTTTGTTCGTAATAAGTTTAATATCATTTTCTGCAATGCTGCCGTCTACATCAATCTTTTTCGGTCCATATCAAGCGGCATATTTAATTGCATTGGGCATTTATGGTGTAAACAAATCAACTATCTTGGCTATTTCTTTAGTTCACCCTGTTCTACTGGTTACACTATTAACAGTTGTGGGCATATATTATTTATACAAGTTTAATTTTTCACTAGATAAAATAAAAGAAGCTCAACAAGAAAGGGAAGCAGATAATGTTTAAAAAAGCCTTCACACTTGCAGAAATATTAATTGTAATGGCAATTATCGGAACTGTTGCCGTGGCTACAATTCCTAACTTGGTGGACAGTTATCAAGAAGATAAAGATGTTGCAAAACTAAGGAGTGTTTATCACGACTTGGAAGTTGCTTATGCAAAGGCTGTTGCCGAATATGGACCTTATAATCAATGGACAGGTAATAAAAAAGATGTTCTTATGAAATATTTGAAAGCATCACCATGTGGAAATTCAGTAATAAATTCTTGTTATCCGAGCGGTGCTGTAGGAAATGTTAAAACATCATATAAATACGAATTAGAAAATGGAGTTGGACTTTCTATAAATAAAAATATGACAAGTATTTATGTTGCACTTGGCGGAGCAAAAGGAAAAACACAATCTGGCAGACAAATTTTTCTTATAAAATATTCTGATGCTAATGGGATATACCCTAACGGAAAAGGTGGAGATAGAAATCCTTCGACAGGGGCTTTTACTAGCAGTTACACAGGTCATACTGCAACAAATTGGGTTATAGCAAATGGTAACATGGACTATTTAAGATGTGCAGATAAATTAAATTGGACAAATCAAACTAGTTGCCCATAACTTTTAACATACATTTTACACAATACTCTGCACTCAAATATTTTGATGCTATTTCATAGCATTTGTTTACTGTATATTCATACGCTTTTTCGTTTTGCATATAATAATTTATTTTTTCTACCAAATCACCCATATTGATATAAAAAGGTAAATCACCTTTGTAAATATTTAATTCCTCTCTAAAATCGCTTACAACAAGAGTTTTGCAAGCAACAGCTTGAACTGTCCTATGGTTTAAGGAAGAAAGACCTTGAGAATTCATAGTAAACATAAATTTTGCTTTGTTTATAGCCACCGCCATATCTGGTTCATTATCAATAAAACCTTTATATGCTTGTTTTAACAATTCTTGTCCTTCTTCATTTGTTCTTGAAAGTGCATCTTGATAATGCTTTTCTATTGCATACCAAGCAAATTTCAAATTTGGAAAATGTTGCATTAACTCAATAAAGAAGTTTAAACGAAAATCAGTATCCAAGCGACCTGCAAACATTATGTCATATTCTTTTTCTAGATTTAGTGGTTTATAAACCTCTGTATTTACAAATTGAGGCATATAGTATAAATTTTTCACATTTGATTTTTCAGCTAAAGCTCTATCCCAATAAAATGTAAAGTTTTTATCTTCACTTAAATATGGTAAATATTTTTGCCAGTCTTCAAAAACTCCTGAAGCTGTACTTTCTATTTCATCTGCAAAGTAACAAACACAAGGTATTTTTAAATCATTATCCACTTTTAGTTTTAATGGTGAAAAATCGTAACCTGTAATATAGTTGTACTCCTTGTTTGAAATAAATTCTAAAAAGTTATCTTGTTTTAGTTCATCATAAACATCAAAGTTAAAACCGTTTTGTTCAAAACCGTCTAACATGCTTTTTACGATTAATCTTCCCGCAATACTATGTGGTAAAATGCCTAAAATTTTTTTGTTATTTTCACTCATAAACCTATAAAAACACAAAAAACAGCCCTTGTCTATTTTAGTTATTTACAAACATTTTTTAATTAACTATAATATTGTTATGGAAAATAAAACACAGGTAATTATAGTCGGAGGGGGTCCAGCAGGTATTTCTGCAGGTATTACTCTTGCACGTGCTGGAAAAGAAGTTGTACTTATTGAGCGTGGTAGTTATTCTGGTAGTAAAAATATGTTTGGAGGAGCAATTTACACTCAACCAACAAAAGAAATTTTTCCAAACTTTGAAACAGAAGCACCATTAGAGAGAAATAACACAAAACATAAATACATGTTGCTTACTCAAACCGAAGATACGACAATCTCTCATACTGAAAAAAGTTCTCTTTCAAATAGTTACACCGTAATTCGTGGTAAATTCGACCGCTGGTGTGCAAAAGAAGCTCAAAAAGCAGGTGTAACTCTTGTTACTGAAACTGTTGTAGAAGAATTAATAGTCAAAAACGGCAAAGTCATTGGTGTTAAAACCGAATTAGAAAAATATTATGCTGACATTGTAATTTTAGCCGACGGTGTAAATTCACTCCTTGCAAAACAAATCGGACTTAGGGAAACAATTGAACCTCAAGATGTTGCATTGGGCATAAAAGAAGTTATTAAAATTGGCGAAGACAAAATAAATGAACGATTTAACTTAAATACTGGCGAAGGTTGCATTACAGAAATTATCGGTTATCCTATGCTTTCAATGCTTGGTCTAGGCTATATTTACACAAACAAAGACAGCATTTCAATCGGGTTAGGTATTGCTTTAGATGAACTTAAAAAGCACAAATTAAAACCTTATGAACTTTTAGACCAATTGAAAGAGCACCCTTCTGTTGCACCACTAATAAAAGACGGCGAATTGCTTGAATATTCTGCTCATTTAATTCCAGAAGGCGGATTTAACAAAATTCCAAAACTTTATGATGACGGAGTTTTAGTCGTTGGTGATGCTGGCATGTTAGTCAACAACTTACATTGGGAAGGTACAAACCTTGCAATGATTAGCGGTAAACTTGCAGGAGAAACTGCTATTCATGCATTAGATATAAAAGATTTTTCAAAAGAAAGTTTAAAACTTTACAGTAAAAAATTAGAAAATTCATTTATAATAAAAGATTTAAAATCATACGCAAATTTAATGCCAATTGCACACGAACGTAGTGATTCATTTATGAATTACTATATAAAGAAAATTAATTCCTTCTTTAATATGTTCACTGCTGTTGACAGTATTCCTAAACGTGACAAGTTTAGAGATTTTATAAAATCAATTTTTACAGACAGAAGTATTTCAGAGTTGTTTAAAGATGTTTTTGCAGTTTTAAAAATTCTATGGGGGATTTTGAAATGAGCATTGATGATAAATTATTCAAAGTAAAATATGTTTGCGATTCTGTTTCACATTTGACAAACGATGATGAAAAATGTAAAAATTGTAGAACAAAAGTTTGTACATTTATTTGTCCTGCAAAAGTTTGGGAATGGGACAAAGAAAATGAAAAAATGGTTATTAATTATGAAAACTGCCTAGAATGTGGAGCTTGCAGAATTGCTTGCGAAAAACAATGTATCAATTGGAATTATCCAAAAGGTAACAAAGGAGTGACATTTAAACAAGGTTAGTATATAATAAAAAATAATAAATAAGGAGGCTCTCATGGAAGACAATATGAAAGAAGAATATTCTAATCAACACCGCCGTTGGTATGATAAAGACCCTGTTTTATCACAAGCAATGAGCACTTTAGAACATTCTGATGATGATACTCAAATTAGAATCGCACTAAATTTGATTAAAATTATCATCGAACACAACATTGAAAATGACAAATTTGAATCAGTAGAAGACATTATGTCTGCTGTTCAATCTGGTCAAAGCGATTCAAGAAACGGTCGTTGGTACGATATTGATGGCACATTAAAAACAGCTATGACAATGTTACAAAATTGTCCAGAAGCTACTCAAAGTGTTATCGCTAAAGAAATGGCTAAAATGGTTATTGATAAAATTAAAGAAGACGACGAAGGTCTTGAATAATTATTTTATTTAATTTAAAGGCGCACGGTTCAAACCGTGCGCCTTTATTGTTATTTTATCTTACTTCTAAGCAAAATATAATATTTTCTTGCCCCATAATAAACTACTATTGAAACAAAATCATTATCCAAATCATCAACCTCTAAAAAGGTTCTAGGAGCTTGTCTTCGTTTACCAGAATTGAAATGACCCACTACGTTTACAAATCCAATATGAATTTTTTGTGACGGAGTAAGTTTTTCTTTTGGCAAGTTTTGTTGATAAAAAACTTCTGAAACAAGTTCGTCTTTGTAACACGGTATTGTATATTTTACGTTTCCGTTTTCTTTAAATAAAATATACCATTTATCTTCATGTTTTCTTGGTGTTAAAAGATAATATCCTGGTTCTATTGTTTGATTTTTGAAATAAACTTCTGAATTTAATCTAAACAACGGATATGGAGACCATGCGTAATGTTGCATATCATAATATTGATCAGGATCAATGCTGTGAATATACGAAAAATCAGGCGGTTGCAAATCCTCATAAATCTTTTGGTAATCAATATCTGCAAAAGCCATTTGTGTTACAAAAAGTAGTAATAAAATTGTACTTAGAAATTTCTTCATACTACTATTTTAATGATTTTTTCCCTCTGGGCAATCATTCAAACATTTTATTTTATAATGAGTCTTTAAGAAAAATTCAAAGTTTTCCGTCACCCCGCATTCATTGCGGGGTCTATATAGATACCGCAACAAGTGCGGTATGACAAAATATTATACTTAAATCAATTATAAGTATAATTATTTTTCTTCACAAAATATTATGTTTTTGCTAATATTTTATTGTATTTAAAAGAAAAGGAATTATGTTTATGCAATTAAGAATGAAAACAAACAATTGTGGCGAACTTAACTTATCAAATATCGACCAAGAAGTAACTCTTTCTGGTTGGGTTGATTGCGTTCGTGACTTAGGCGGTATGATTTTTATTGAATTAAGAGATAGAACAGGATTTTTCCAATTGGTTTCTGACCCTCAAAAAAATCCTGAAATTCATAAAGTTTTTGAAAAAATCAGAAACGAATATGTTATTACAATCAAAGGTAAAGTTACTAGAAGACCTGAAGAAACTTACAATGAAAAACTTCCAACAGGTCAAGTTGAAGTTTACCCAGAATATGTAGAAATTTTATCTGAAGCAAAACCTGTTCCATTTGTTTTAGATGATGACAGCGTTTCAGAAGACGTTAGATTGAAATATCGTTATTTAGACATTAGAAGACCTCAAATGTTTAATAACTTGAAACTACGTCACAAAGTTGTTCAAGCTGTAAGAAATTACTTTGATAACAACGGTTTCTTAGAAGTTGAAACACCTATTCTTATTAATACAACTCCAGAAGGTGCTAGAGATTACCTTGTTCCATCACGTGTTCAACCTGGTAAATTCTATGCTCTTCCACAATCACCTCAAATCTTTAAACAATTATTAATGGTTGGTGGTGTTGAAAGATATTACCAAGTTGCAAAATGTTTCCGTGATGAAGATTTACGTGCAGATAGACAACCAGAATTTACACAAATTGACTTGGAAATGTCTTTTGTTGAACAAAAAGATATTATTGAACTTGTTGAAGGCTTGTTAGTTGAAGGCTTCAAAGCTGCAGGTGTTGAAGTTAAACCTCCATTCAAACAAATGACTTGGCAAGAAGCAATGGATAAATATGGTTCTGATAAACCAGATGTTCGTTTTGGTTTAGAATTATTCGATATCGGTGATATCATTATGGAATCAGAATTTGAAATTGTTAAGAAAACTCTTGAAGCTGGTGGTATCGTTCGTGGTATCAGAATTCCTGGTGGCGCAAGTTATTCAAGAAAAGAAATTGATGATATTACAAAATTAGCTGTATCATTTGGTGCAAAAGCATTAGCTAATATTATTTATAACGAAGACGGCACAGCAAAATCTCCTGTATTAAAATTTGTTTCAGAAGAACAAGCTAAACGTATTCAAGAAAGAGCTGGCGCAGAAGCTGGCGATATTATCTTTTTCGTTGCAGACAAACCAAAATTAGTTTACGACATTATGGGTAGATTAAGATTATACTTTGGTAAAAAATTGAACTTAATTGACGAATCTAAACATGCACTTCTTTGGATTGTTGATTTCCCAATGTTTGAATGGTCAGACGAAGAAGAAAGATTTATGGCAATGCACCACCCATTCACATCACCTTGCTTAGATGATTTAGACAAACTTGATAGCGGTGATTTAGGAAATGTTAAATCAGTTGCTTATGATATCGTTTATAATGGTACAGAATTAGGCGGTGGCTCTGTTAGAATTCACTCACCAGAAGTTCAAAAGAAAATCTTTAAAGCATTAAAATTAACTGATGAAGATGTTCAAAGAAAATTCGGTTTCATGGTAAACGCATTACAATACGGTACACCACCTCACGCAGGTTTAGCTATTGGTTTAGACAGATGGATTGCTTTGCTTTGCAGATGTGAATCAATTCGTGATGTAATGGCATTCCCTAAAAACTCAGCAGCAAAAGATTTGATGTGTAATGCACCAACAGAAGCTGATTACAAACAACTTAGAGAATTGTATATTAAATCAACATACAATCCAGCACAACATAAGTAAAATTTTGCACTCTGCCGAACAAAACAATTGATAATTGTTTTGTGAGAGGAAGGCACTAAAAAGATACCGCAACAAGTGTGGTATGACATAAAAATAAACAATCTCTCGCCGAGATAACGCATAAAAAAGGACTTAGTAAAAACTAAGTCCTTTTTGCTTATAAAGAAAATAAATATAAAATAAACATATATATAACTGCAAAAATACTCACTAGTACACACTTTTTCCATAGTATTTTTTGCATATTAAGTAAGTAAAACATTGAACAAAAAAGTATTCCAGATAAACCAAAAACTATTATTTGTTCAACATCTTTACCTAGTGAAAAATTACCTAAGTTGTAACAACAGCTTATAAATACAATAAATAATATTACTGTTATTTGTATTAAAACTTCCTTTGATAAATTAGCCATAAACACATTATACATCTTTTTTAGAAATATGCAAATGGCGATAGGCAATTATAATGCATTTATTGAAGATGTTGAATTAAAATGACAAAAGTTTATGAACTAAATATAAAATTAAAATTATTTCTGTAATTGGAATTAAAAGAATTAATAATAATATCTTGCGGTTGTTAAGTGATTTTAAAGCCATCATTTTTACTATACCTGAAGTGCAACAAGAAAAAATAAAAATTATACATAACCAAGCAAATGTAGGATTATTCTGAAAATCATCTTTAAAACTATCCCAACCAATCATATAATCACCAACAACAATAAAAATGACTATAAGTATTATATTGAAAATTATATTAAAAAAGTTATCTTTTAAAAATTTCATAAATTAATATTATCATAATTTAATGTAAATCATAAATATAAAATAAAACCACCTTATCGGTGGTTAAAAATTTTGAATAAATAATTGAGAGAGAGTATTAATAAATTAAATTGAGTTGATTAAATTTCCTTACCTTTTCCT
>ERZ1023839.46-NODE-46-length-42647-cov-15.647751_pt1 | contig 42647 bp, 37 predicted proteins | sample MGYA00380383_ERZ1023839 | MGnify/ENA primary metagenome ERZ1023839 (study PRJEB33179, sample SAMN07449065) | human gut metagenome | biome: Human-gut; feature: Human associated habitat; material: Faeces | host: Homo sapiens | place: India:Kasaragod | collected... | reverse complement strand
AATTATATTTATTTGAATAATTTAAACGTAACCTATCAGTAATAGTTTCCATATTCATTTCACTAATTAATGTTGAGGGTAAAAAAGAACCACCTTCACTTTGAAGTTTATAACTTATAAATAAATTTTTAAGTTTTCGAATATTATAAATTAAATTTTCTTTATCTTTTTTAGCAAGTTCATAAGACTTTTCTAGTCCTAATAGACTTTTTTCCTCATCTAAAAGATAATCTTCATCTTTATAAATAGTTGGATATGTTTTTTGATTAAATCCAAGTAAAAATACATAATCATCCTCGTTTACGCTATCAAAAGTGGAAAGCTCTACTGCATTATCATATTTTATTTCAGGTAAATATGTTTTTTGAAGTAAATAAATAATATCCTCCTTTACAGATAATTTATCCTCTATAAATGTAAACCTATTTATTACATTTAATAACTTATTTACAACTTCAGTTGAGTATTTATCCTTAACTTCTTCGATAACTTTAGTTAAATCAGATGTAAAGTTACTAATTAAATATTTACTAGCAAGTGTAAAGTATAAACAAATATTGTCATTTAGATTTACAGGTATATTATACATTTTAAATACTCTTTTTACTATATTTATATACTCATTATCACTTATAATTAGTTTAATTTTATTTATATCTACACCATACTTAACAAGTTTACATATTTGACATGCTATATAATTAACTTCATCATCAATATGTGTAAATCTATATACTTTTTTTGAATATAAAGTTTCATTTTCTTTGTTAACTATTTTAACATTACAAACACTTTTTATATTATCAAGAAGTTTACTTAAAAAGTTATCAATATAACCAAAATTATATATAATTATATCTTTACCTTTTAAACTATTTATAAATAATTCATCAGTTTTTAATAGCTTATTTTCTATTAAATCTTTTTTTAAATTAACTAAAAAATCTAATTTATCATTATCGTATTTTTTATCACTTACATAGTAAATATTATCAAGATATTCTTTTGCGACCTCAATTTTAACATTATATTTTTTTCTAACATAATAAAGAGTTTTTTCATCATATGAAAAAGTTAATGCTTTAATAAAATCACTTTTACTTAAAAATTTAATTGGTAATAATTTATCAGATTCATTTAATTTTTTTAATAAATTTTTCTTTTCGTTATTACTGCATACAATAATTGTGTTATTTTTTATTTCTAATATATCCATAAAATAAGTATAGCATAAAAAAATTGATAAAACTACCTAGTCTTACCAAAATTTCTATTTATATTTTGTAGTTACTTTCTTTAAATCCTCTTTAAAATTAGATTTAAATATATAATTATCAAATATATTATTCTCTAAATAATGTTTTTTTATTAACTCTTTATCATTATCAAGTAATACTATTTTTATAATGTGATTTATCTTTAATTTATTAATTTCTTTTATAATTGAAACTGCACTTTCATCATTCATTTCATCATCAATAATTAATAAATCATATTTTGTTTTTTCATTTAATTTTGATGTTATATCTTTATAATACATTACTGTATCAACAGTAAAATTATTATTTTTAAGTATATTTGTAAATGTTGATAGTTCTAAATAGTCATCACTTGCTAATAAAACTCTTTTTTTATTAGTTAACTTATTTGCTATTAAATCAAGATTATCAGCATCTTTTTTAGTTTTAATTTTTTCATTAATAATTATTTTAAAATTCATTATACCATCATTATCATTTATAAGAAGTGTTCCTCCGATAACATCGATTAATTTTTTTATATCTTTTAAAGATATATCATATTTTTCTAAATCATTAAAGATTTCAACATTGCTATTTAAAATATTATTTATTTCATTTAAATCAAGTTTTATATAGGAACTTTGAACTATAATTACTAGTCTACATATATCATTTTTAACAATTTCATAAATATCTAAATCAATAATGCCCTCTTTGTCTGAAATACTATTTAATAAAAGAGCGACTATAATTTGTTTTATTCTAACATTATCTGCGTATAACAGTCTTGGAATAGTATCTGTAATACTATATTTAAAATTTGTATTTTCATTTATTTTATTTTTAATAATATATATTATTTCATCATATAAGTTATAAATATTAAATGTGGTATCCACTATTTTAACTTTACTACTATCTATTGAAGAAACATTAAAGACTTCACTAATATCATTTAAAACATTATTAGATTCATTGTATATTTTTTTAGCATAATCATCTTTTTCTATTTTTTTATTTACATTCAATATATTTATTGCATTTTTCTTTATATTTTTTAAAGGAGATTTAACATCTTCGGACACCTTAAATAGCATATTTATTTTTGATTCTATATTGTTTTCTAAAAGTTCTTTATTTTGAGTATACTCATTTAAAAGTTTTAAATCTGGATTTTCAATAGTATGATACATAATAAATAAAGCATAAAAATGCAAGCAAGTCACTAAAGTTATAGATGGATAAAATAATTGTATCAAACCCGCTAATGAACCAAATGTAATTAATAATAAAAGTGGTAATGTTTTAGAAAATTTAGTTTTATCAAAGTACTTAATTAATAATAATATCCAAATACAAGTCGTAATTCCTGTAACTAAATACATATAATTAACAGCAATTCCAGTGGCATATCCCTTTTTTATTGATACTGGTAAAAATACTGAAATAAACGATAATATATAAAATATAATATTTGAAGTTTTATAATACACAACATACTTTTCTTTATTATTTATACAATATAGTAAAACATAGATGTTAAAAACTGAAAAAAACATAATTATATATATTAAATATATTCTAGTAAAAATAAAGACTAGTTGATTAGGCTTACTAAAATATAAAGTAAATAGTTTAGTAAATAATTCCATTAATAATCCAAAAAAATTTGTTATTAATAATATTGAAAAGATTATATTTTCTGATGTTGATATATGTTTTTTTGAAAAGAATAAAATATTCAATGTTAATGAAAATATAATTGTTAATATTAAAATCCATAGTAGGTTCACCTAAATCAACTCCTTGTATATTAATTTTATCATAAAAAAATGAGAATTTATATTTTTTCTCACCTTTTTTCTAATTTTCTTGTTAAATTTTTTCCTTCATTAAGTTTATATACCTTGTTTGAAATATCTTCATTAGCAAGCACAATTAAATCTGTTTTTCCACTTCCAGCCACTGGGAACCCTTCTTCAAAAGTTCTGAATCTTAAAAACATATTATCTAAAATACATTCATCAATTTTTCCACTTAATCTAGTTCTAATTTCATTTACTAATTGTTCATCAGTTTTTTTAGAATTAGGTTGTTTTTCAATATGGCAAACTAATTCATTATCAGGAAGTTTAACTATATAAGATTCCATTATATTTTTTGTATCTAGTCTAATAAGATCATTTATAACATAAAATGGTACACTTTCTCCATTTTCTAATGTAATGTCATTTCCTGGTCTATCAAGCATTCTAAATGTTCCAAATTCATCTTGGTATGCATATGTACCAGTACTCATTAGTTTTACACCGTCATCAGCTACTACCTCTCTACCTTTATTAAATTCTTCGTTTACATAACCAATTTGGTTAGTGGGTGTGTCCACATAAAGCATTCCTCTTTCGTATGGTTTACAAGGTTTACCATCATTATTTAATACTCTAGCATCTGCAAGTCCTATTGACATCAAATTAATATTTTTATTTTTAATTAAATAATCAAGTCTTTTTTCTTGTAAATTTTTAAATAAAGTTACTAAAAATCCACCATTTTCTGTTGTGCCTCCGGCTATAGTTATTTTAACTGGTGCGAATGGGAATGGTAATTTTTCAACTCCATATTTATGTTTTCTTGAAATAATATTTAAATATTTCTCTAAACCTGTTGATAATTCTTGACCTGCAACACAAACACATACACGAAATGGCATTTTAACGGTTTTCCAATTTTCATCTTTATCAAGTAACTTTGCTACATATTTTTCATATTCAGGTGTTTCAACTGTATAATTAGGTTTATTAATAAGTAAAGAATATGGATAAAAATTAATATCATAATATGGTTCACAAGCTATAGTCCATCCCATATAAAGGGGATCTGTATAAGCAGTTGACATTACTGTTTGAGTATAACTTGGTAAATGTGCAAGAACGCTTAATTTTTTCATCGTTGGCATTGTAGATACATCAGAACATTTAAATCTTGCTAAAGTTAAATAATTTCTATTACTATGTTTACATCCTTTTGGATAACCAGGTTTTGTTGTACCGCTTGTATAAGTTATTTGGCATAAATCAGATAAGGACATATCTTCGACAATATTACCTTCGTAAGTCTCACCTTTTTCTAAAAATTCATTTTTTGAAACTATCTTTTCACTAAATTTTTTCTTAAACAAAGAAACATTATTTTTAAAATGTTCAAACTTATCATCTATTTCAGCATAAGGATTATAATGATTTCCCTCTTTATCCTGTGGTAAAGAATCAGTTAAAGAAAAAGTTATAATCTTTTCAATCTGTGGACTTCTTACAATAGAATTTTGCATTTTCTCATTAATATCATCAGATACTAAAATAACTTTCGATTTTGTATCTCGAATAATGTCCACTAAATAATCTTCAGCAAACCACTCACCAACAATATTAGAAACGGCACCTATCATGTTTAAGGCAGTTAAACTATAAATAAATTCGGGACTATTTGAAACCATAACCGGTACTTCACTGCCTTTAGTTATTCCCATTTCTTTAAATGATTTGCAAAACTTATAAACATTTGTCCAAAATTCATAACCGTTAATTTTATTACCACGATAAAATAAAACATTATTATCAAGTTTATTTTTATTTTTAAGAAACATTTCTACAGACCAAGAATTATTATGATTAAGTTCTAAATCTATTAAAGCCATTCTTGCTTTTCTTGATATTTTTTTTGAAATAGTATAACCTATTTCTGATGTCTTTTTATTTGAAATCATTTTTTCTATTTGAATATTTAATTCATCAACCATAGTTATCCCCCTTAACTACGATAATTTTACCACTTTATATGCAAAATGTCAAAAATGTGTAAACAAAAAAATGGTAAAACTATATAGTCTTACCAAAATTTTCTTCTAAAAATAAATCATAATTTAATTTTTTATTATTTAATGTTTTTAATTTTTCATATAATGCTGAATATTTAGTACTTTCTAAATGTCTTTCATAGAATGAAAGTTCCTCATTAGAATTACTAATTTTAAGAACTTGTCCATTTTCTGACAAAATTACATCAATAAAATAAATTCTTCCATCTTTTAAATATTTTTCTAGTATATTCGAAGTTTTCTCAGTAATAATAGTTTTACATGTTTTTTCAAATACCAAGGTTTTTCCATTTGAAATTGAATGCATTCTTTTTGTACCAAAGCCAATTAGTGATAAATCATAATCACTCAAGGAAATAATATAATTTTTTATATTTTTAATTTGTTTTATTAAATCTTGATTTGTTATTCTAAACTTCTCCATAAAATCATAACTTAAATTTTTTTGTAAAGCCTCAATTATATTTTTATTCGCAAAAAAATTTTTATATTCTGGAAACTGAACTTCCACCATTGACTGTTTTTCTTTTGTTAAGTTAGAAAACAAAAAATAAGTATCAAGTACATCTTTAACTTGAGATGTATACTTTATCGAAGAAGATTTAAAATCACCGTTGTAATGTGGAATATATAAATCACAATTAATATTATCATCTATATGGTCCACAATCACCTCACTAAAATTTAATCTTTCATAATCAAATAAACTTATATTTTTTATTAACAATTTATTTAATTCAAATAGTGGATAATCATAACCAAAAGTTTTTTTAAACTCACTTTTAAAAAGATTAAAATCAGTTGATTTAAAAGTTTTAATAAATTCTACATTTTTATTATATTCATTTAAAAGTATTTGCTTACCTTCATTACTTAAAAAGAATTTAGCAATATTTTGAGCAGGTTTATCATCATGAGTTAATGTTACATAAAAACTCGTTAATGAAGAAGTTTCACTTGTTAAGCCAAGTAAATGAGCAATATTATCTTTCCTTATTTCTAGTACTTCATAAATATCATGATGCAAACTTTCACTAGGAAGTTTAATATATAAAGTTTTATTTGTGAAGTTATTTTGACACATATTATAATTACGTTCAATTATATCTAATAAATACATAAGTTCTTCTTGAGAAAAAAGATTTTTCTCTTTAGGTATTTCTCTATTTTCTGTCATTTTATTCATTATACTATTTGGAACAACTAATGGTTTTTCACTATCTTTACCATTTATAAAATTTATAAAAAATTCATAATTTTCTGAAAGTAGTATATGCATCCTCGAAGATAATTTACCCTCCATATCTAAATCAATAAGATTAGTAATAAAGTCTATTCTTGAACTATTATCTTTAAAAGTTTCATCAAATGTTCCCAAAATAAATCCTTCAGCTTTTGCATTAGAATAAAAATCTTTTAACTTATCATAAAATGCAACACTTTGCTTAGTTACTTCACTTTCATATGCTATCATAAATACCTCTTATTAAAAGTTTATCACATTATAGTATTTTTATAAATATCAACTTTAACATCCCAAATCACTCCATAATTTAGTTAATATATTATTAACTATTCATATCATTTTTAAAGTTGGCAAAATTATGAACAAAACTTTTACCATAAGAAAATATTATATATTTTTTATTGCCTAAAAGTTTTATTTCATTATCTGTTATATAAATTACATCTTCTTCGGGTAAATAAATCGTTTTATGTTTTTTAGAATAATCAATTAAGTACTTTTGATTTTTTTTAAAATTTTTTTTATTTAAATGACATAAAATAGAATAATCATTTAGAAAATTTAAGCCATTAAAATTTTGATAATTAGTTAAATTCTTGTCCTCTAAGAAACAACTGTTAATATCTTTGCCAAATATTATTGCACCTGCACTTGCACCAAACACTATGCCGCCTTTTTTTAAATACTCAACTATTTTTTCACAATTTGAATTATTATATAACTCTCTTAATAATTTATAAGTATTTCCACCACCAATAAATACTAACGAATAATCAAAAAAATTTTTTCTAGATAATTCTAGCGAACTTCTTATCATTTCAAAATCTTTTGCACCAAAAAAAGATATTTCATTTTTAAACCAATTATAACAGCTATCATACTTATTTTCATCCATAGCAAGTGGAATATACAAAATTGGTTTATCTTTTTGCATAACTTTTGCAATTTTTTTATAAGCAATTTCTAGTTGACTTCCACTACCACCACCACATAAAAATAATTTCATTTTTATTTCCTTTCTATTTTTCTTATAATTTCTGATTCCACACCAGCAGAACTTAATCTACTAAATAATTCTTCTCTAGGAATGTTAATATTTATATTTGCTAAATTTTTGTACCCAAGATCAATCAATGCATTAATAATATATCTATTTCCATTCCTAATATTTTCATTTAAAATAGACTGTATATTGCCAGTTGACATATGCTGCCAATCTTGCCAATACGAAATGCATTCCCTAATATATGTTAATTCTCTTTCATCAAAATCTCTTCCTTGTAAATATTCAACTATTTTTTTAGAAAATTGCCTAACTCTGTACCCAGCATTTTTATTTGAAGGTTGAATATTATTTACATTAAGTAATGCCAACGCTGATATAAGAGCCTTTATTTTAGAAGATAAAAAAGAACTATCTGAATATAAATCATAATAAGACTTTAATGTATATAACCATCTTATCCTTTCTAAGCCAAATCCTAAATCACACATTGTATCAAATAAAATTTTTTTAGAATCATCGCTAATTTTTGTAAAAAAAGTTGTATCACCTATCTCAACATTATTATAATAATAAAAAGTTCTTTTCCCCTCTAAATTTATATCTCCCCAAGTATCTTTATAATAATCCGCATGTGTTGAAATATTAGATTTTTTTAACCCAACACAATTTAAGAACTCATACCAATCACTTACCATTTTAATATATTTTTCTTCAGTAATATTTATTGCAGATGACGTTATATTCACAAATGCTAATGATGATCCTTCATTTAAAGAATTAATATATTGAGTTCTAATAACTGGTTGAGGTATAAATATTTCTTTATTACTTGGCAATAAATTATTACGATATTTCTTTAATAATGGTTGTATTCCTGCTGAAATAAATACGGTATCGTCATTATTTTTAATCTCATGTGGATCTACAAATATATAATTATTTTGCAGAAAAAAATCGTTTACTTGTTTTGACTCTAATATTTCCATAAAAATGCCTCCATTAATAACTATTTAATTTTATTTCTTTATTTATTATTTTTTCAGTTATTTTATAGTGATTTTTTAACACTTCATTTACCATATCATTTATGATTTCTTCATCATTTTTACTAATTTTCCTATTTAATTCAATACTTATGTTCCAAGGTTCTTCAATATTATCACCCATTTTAGAAGTACAATAAACTACATTTTGAATTTTATATTTTTCATAAATATTTTCACTAATAACATCTCCTATTGCGGTAAATAATTTTCCCGTATGATATACCGGATTTTTGCCACATGCTGCCTCCATACTAAAATTTCTACTAAATGGAATAACACCCCTTGATCTGTTTCCTCTTCCAACAGCTCCCTCATCACCACTCTCTATAGCACTACCAGTTAGTGTTAAATATAAATCATTATTTTCAAAATTATCTCTAGTATTTAAATATATTTTTGTACTATTATTTTTAAACTTTTTTTGTATTTCTCTTTTTATATCACTTTTAACATTATTAAGTTTATTCTTATAATCAACTATATCATTTACATATTTTGAAATTAATGGCACACAGCAAGTTATTTCAATATCATCATTTTTTCTTATTCCCATTACTTTAATATCATTTCCAACCCAAGGCTTTTCTTTCTTATATTCATCAGAATTTAATAATTGTTCAATATTAAGTATAGTTTGCTCTAATTTACTCATAGGAAAATAACTAACTGTCGTCGAAGTATCATTACACTTATTGTGATTATTATGCTTTTTTGCATCTTCTACTCCACACGCTTCAAAAAATTTTTTTCTTTCATTTTTCGTATTATTATTTTCGTCATATACAACACCAGGGCCTTCGTTATGATGAGTATTATCAATAATTACTAAATCTTTTTCTATTTCTAACATCGGAAATAATTCTTTTATATACTCTTTTATTGTCCTGTTTACTATATGCATATAATCTATTTTTTCATTATTATATCTATCAGTAAATCTACCATTTACAAGTATTTTTATAGGTGAAATCATGTGACCACCACCAAATTTCACTACTGATCCTCCACCTAAGATAGACAATTTATCAATCATATGTCTGAAAATTACACCATAATTAGTTAAACAATAATTCGAATAATTAGCAGATATTTTTTCTGCTAAAGTATCACATATATTATCTGGATGTCCTTTTCCTTTTGTTTCAACAACTTCAAATTTCTGATTATCAATATTATTTTTTTTATTAGTATATATAAATACTTTCATTTTTTAACCTTCTTTCTTTATAATCTATATTTCAAAAAAACGATAAGTATGGTGCAATATAGATGCACAAACATACTCACCGTTCAATAATTGAAAAGCAAACAAAATCGAAATATTTTTTTATAAAATTAGCATAAGAAAAATAGTAGTCAATTTTATTTCCTTTTTTCATATTAGTTCCCTCTCAAAATAATTTATATATAATATAACTCAAAGTAACAATACTTGTCAACAAAATTTTTACTTTTATTAAAAAATTTTATTTTTCCTCATTAATCATTTCATAATGATAAACAATATCTCTATCATAATAGACTATTTTACCACTTGGAAGTAAAAGCATCCTTGAAATGCCAAGGTTATCAACAAAATCAAGGTTATGAGAAACCACAAGCATTGTACCTTCAAAAGATTTAAAAGTATCCGCAATAATAACTTGTGTCATCGGGTCTAAATGGTTTGTAGGTTCATCAAGTAAAAGTGTATTTGCTCCCTTTAAAGCAACTTTTGCCAGGGCAACTCTTGATCTTTCACCCGGAGATAAAACCTCGACTTTTTTATAAATATCATCCCCAGAAAATAAAAAACTTCCAAGTATTTTTCTTATTTCAAAATCTCTTAAATTAAACTCTGTAAAATTATCTAATATTGATTTACTATTATCAAGTATCTCGTGTTCTTGAGCATAATAAGAAATTGTAGTTTTATCATTAGTTATAATATTTCCCTCGGTTGGAGTAAGAAGCCCCATAATAAGTTTTAATAAAGTAGTTTTACCAATACCGTTTTCCCCAACTACTAAAAGTTTTTCTCCCCTAGTTAAATCAAATGTTAAATTTTGATATAGAAGATTATCTTTTGTATAGCCAAATGTTAGATTTTCAACTTTTAAGGGTGTTAAATAACTTTTTTCATTTATTTTAATATTAAATCTTGTATATTTATTAGCCTTTTCAAGTACCACTTTTTCTTTTTGGAGTTTTTCTAATTTTTTAATTCTATCTTTAGCAATATTTGCTTTCTTTTCATTACCACGAATATATTTATTAATTATACCTTTTAACTTTTCTTCCTCTTTTACTTGTTTTTCATAAAGTCTTTCTTTTGCTTTATCTTTTTCATTTTTAATCTTTAGATATTTTTCATAATTTCCATTATAAAGAAAAACATTTTTCTTTATTTTATCTACATATAAAGTTTTTGTTGTAACATTATTTAAAAAATCTATGTCATGAGAAATTACAAGTACAAGTCCATGATAATTTTTTATAGTATTTTCAATATAATCTTTTGTATCTAAATCAAGATGGTTTGTAGGTTCATCAAGTAAAAGAATTTCTGGCTTTGAATAAAGTAGTCTTGCAAATGCTACTTTTGATTTTTGTCCACCAGAAATATTTTTAAGTTTTAAATCAAGTAGTTTTTCAGAAATATTCATACCCTCGATTATTTTAAGAAGTATGCTTTCTGCATTATATTCATCATAATACTCTAATTTATTTTGATTTTTAGTAATCTTTTTAAAAAGATAATTTAATTTTTTATCATCTTTTTCTACTGCTATTTGTTCATATAAGGAAGTTATATTATCCTTTAGTTTTTGAATTGGTCTTCCTAAAAGTAAATATTCAAAAACAGTTATATCATCATTTGGTATTTCATCAGTAATTACCTGGGGAAGATATCCTATTAAATCTCTATTTTTTACAGTTATTTTCCCAGAGTCTGGGGAAATATTTCCAAGTATTAAATTAAATAAGGTTGATTTACCTGCACCATTTACTCCAACTATGCCAATTTTATCATCATCATTAAAATGAACAGATACATCATTAAATATCTCCTGAAGTCCAAATGACATATATAAATGTTCTATATTCATACTTTTACCTCTTTTGCAAATAGATTATATTAAAAAAAGTGATTTAAGTCAATAAACCACTAATCCATAATTAAATGTTCAAGTAATTTTTCATCATTAAGAGTTACACTGATTTTCTCATATATTTCTCTTTTTATAGCGTCAAAAATAGTTTCACCAAATTTAACCCTTCCCAAATTAATCTTTAAAATGACCAAACATTGCTCTTTTTTCATATTTTTCATTTAATAAATCTAGTGAATTTATAATATTTTGAACAGAGCATTTTTCATATAAATCATCAGGTACTTTTAAATCCCCTTTATCAGAAGTTATATATATTGCAAGGGGATTTTTAAGACCAATAGCATAAGAAAGTTGAACAAGAACATATTCTAAATTATCATTATTTTTTAAAATATCTTTTGCAATAACTCTAGCCATATAAGCACCAGACCTATCAACTTTACTTGGGTCTTTACCAGAAAAAGCACCTCCGCCTACTGGAGCAAAACCTTGATAAGAATCCACCACAATCTTTCTTCCAGTAAGACCTGCATCTCCAGTAAAACCACCTATTAAAAATTTACCAGTTGGATTTAAAATAAATTTTTCAACTTCAATATTATATTCATTACATATACTTTTGCAAGTATCAATTAATATTTCATCTGTTTTATCTCTTTCTTCTTCAGTATTTTGATAACAAATTACAAAGTCTTTTATTTTAACTAATTTATTATTTTCATAATAACCAGTTATTTGAGCTTTACCATCTGGTAAAAATCTTTTATCTTTTTTTCTAAGTTCATCATAGAAAATAGAAAGTTTCTGAAGTATTACCATAGAGGTAGGAAGATACTCTTTAGTATCACGGCATGCATAACCAAACATCATACCATTATCACCAGCACCATGAACTTTATCATTAGTTCCAAGTGCTATATCAATGCTTTGAACACCAAGATTATTAATTATTTCATAATTTTCATCATAGCCAACATCATTTAAAACTTTTTTTACTATACTTGAAACATTTACTTTTGCACTACTTGTAACTTCGCCAGTTAAAAATATTTTACCTTTTCCTCCCATTACTTCAATTCCACATCGTGAGGATTTATCTTCACTTAAATATGCATCTAAAAGTGCATCACTAATTTGGTCACATACTTTATCTGGGTGACCACGAAATACTATTTCATTACTAAAAATTTTCATTTATACTCCTTTTCTTTTTTCATCTTAAAAGAAAATGCTTAATAAAACTTTCCTCCTTTCATAAAAAAACATCCAAGATAACAATATCTTGAATGATAAAGTTATCTTATAGCTCTAGCATTACCACCTAATTTAATAGGTTGGTGTGACTTCAACGGGCTAGTCCCTCCATCACTCTTTATAAGATGTAATTAAATTATAACACTTTGTTTTAGTTAAGTCCAACTTTTTTCTTCATTTGGTTCATTTTTTCATAAGCAAGCTTTCTAGAGTTTTCTTTACCTTTATTTAATATTTCTTCGAGTTTACCAGAACTTATAATATGATTATATTTTTCTTGAATATCACTAATCATCTGTGATGTTAATGATGCAACATACTTTTTAAAATTACCATATCCAGCTGTTTTATATTCATTTGCAATATCCTCTACAGTTCTTTTAGAAATAACACTTGCAATATTAAGTAAATTTGAAATACCTGGTTTATTTTCTTCATCAAAATAAACTAAATTTTCACTATCTGTAGTTGCTCCCATAATCTTTTTAGTAACCATTTCTGGGCTATCAAATAAAGATATAACACCATTTGGATTTGTTTCAGACTTACTCATTTTTTTGGTAGGATCTTTTAAATCTTTTATCTTAACTCCCTCTTTACTAATTAAAGGCTGTGGAAGTTTAAAAGTTTGGCCATATTTATTATTAAATCTTTCTGCTATATCACGGGCAATTTCAACATGTTGTTTTTGGTCAATACCTACTGGGACAAAATCAGAATCACAATATAAAATATCTGCGGCCATTAAAATTGGATATGTTAAAAGTCCCACTGTAAAGTTTTCTTTACCTTTTGATTTTTCCTTAAATTGAATCATCCTTGAGGCTTCTCCATAATAAGTGTTGCACTCTAAAATCCATGAAATCATTGGAATATATTCATTATCTGATTGAATATAAATAACTACTTTCTCTGGATCAATTCCACATGCGATATACATTGCAATAAACTTTTTAATTCTATCTCTTAAAGTATTTGGATCTTGATATTCAGTAAGTGCATGAAGATCTGCTACAAAAAGATATACTTCGTTATTTTCATCATTAGAAAGCTCAACCATTTGTGATATTGCTCCAATATAATTGCCTAAAGTAAGTTCTCCTGTTGGTTTTAATCCTGTTAATATTCTTTTTTTCATATTATCCCTCTTTCTTAAAAAAATCTTATCCTCAACAGTTAGGATAAGATTTAAGTTCTTATTAATGCCACCTAAAAAGTGCAATTCATGTACAATTATACATGCTACTTTGTTAACGAAGTTAAGTACTCCGTGCTAGCCTACTACTATTTCGGTAGCCTCTTGAAAGCCCATTTCGTATATTACCCATTTATAACTTTCCACCACTAGTTACTCTCTTTAAAACAAATAATATCTACTTTTCTTTCTCATTGATTTACAAATTAATTGTATAACTATATTTTTTCTTTGTCAATAGATAAAAATTTATATTATAACTCAAATTGAGAATTATAAAGTTTAGCATAAAAGCCATCTTTTTTCATAAGTTCATCGTGAGAACCTTGTTCTATAATATTACCCTCATTCATAACAAGTATTAAATCTGCATTTTTTATTGTTGAAAGTCTGTGGGCAATTATAAATGAGGTTTTATTCTCCATTAATTTATCCATAGCTTTTTGCACAAGTTCTTCGGTTCTTGTATCAACGTTTGAAGTCGCTTCATCAAGAATTAAAAGAGGCGCTTTTTCACACATACCTCTTGCAATAGTAAGAAGTTGTTTTTGCCCTGCAGAAATATTATCATTTTCAGATATTACTGTATCATAATTATTTGGAAGTGTTTTAATAAAATGATCTAGTCCAATATATTTACATACACTTTCAATTTCTTTATCAGTAATTTTTGAATTATTATATCTAATATTATCTTTAACAGTTCCTTCGAAAAGCCATGTATCTTGAAGTACCATTGTAAATAAACTATGAACATTTTCTCTTGTTAAATTAGAAATACTTTTACCATCAATGGTTATATCACCATCATGAATATCGTAAAACTTCATAAGTAAATTAACCATTGTAGTTTTACCAGCACCAGTTGGACCAACAATTGCAATCTTTTGACCTGATTTTACATCTGCAGAGAAATTTTTAATAATTGTTTTGCCATTATCATCATATTTAAATGATACATTTTTAAACTCTATATTACCTTTTACATCATTTTTAAGAAGCTTATCTTTATTTTCTTCTTTAGATAATTCCTCTTCATCTAAGAATTCAAATACTCTTTCTGAAGAAGCTAAAGCTGACTGAATAAAAGTAAACTCTTGAGCAATTGAGGATAGTGGCATTGTAAATAATCTAACATATGTAATAAATGCAATAATAACACCAAATGATATTTTACCATTCATAGTAAGAAGTGCTCCGACTATACATACTGCAACATAACCAAAATTACCAACAAAGCCCATCATTGGATGCATAAGTCCAGATAAGAACCCACTTTTTCTACTGCATTCACTTACTTCATTATTTATTTTATCAAACTTTTTATTTGCATCATCTTGTCCATTATAAACTTTTACAACATTTAATCCTGAATATATTTCTTCGATATGACTATTAAGTTTACCTAAACCCTCTTGTCTTTTTACAAAATATTTTTGACTTTTTAAAAGAATAATTGCCATAAATACAAAGCCTAATAACGATGAAATGATAGCTGTAACACTCATAAGAGCATTAGTTTTAAACATCATTATAATTGAACCTAATAAAAGTGTTACATTACTAGCAAGAGCTGATAATGAATTATTAAGTGTTTGAGCAAGAGTATCAACATCATTTGTTACTCTTGAAAGCACATCACCAGTTTGATGATTATCAAAATATTTAAGTGGTAAAGTATTTATTTTATGTGAAATTCTTCCTCGAAGTTTTCTTGCAAAATTATTTGAAACATGTGTCATTGAAAAAGATTGTAAAAAGTTAAATATTGCACTTACAAAATATATTGTTAAAAGTATAATACAAATATTTTTAATTTTATCAATATTCATTTTAGGTTTAATTACCTTTTGAATACTTTCTGGCATTTCATCAAGTGCTTTATATAAATCATTTGCATTCATATTTTTATTAAGATTTTGTGAAATTTTAGCATACTCTATTTGATCACTTGCATTTACTATTACTCCATCAATTTCAATATCTTTACCAAATGAAGTAGTAAGGCTTTCATTTAAAATATTTAAATTTTTAGTATTAATAACTAGTCCTTTTTGAATTTCATCAGTTAATTTAGAAAGCCTATTTGGAGCACTAATTGTTAAAGTGGAGCCAAAAATTGCTAGAATTAAACTTATGAATATAAGTACTTTAAAAGGTTTTAATTCTAAAATTAATCTTTTTAAAGAACCTTTAAAGTCTTTAGCATTTTCCATTTTTTTATTATGCATTTTCAAGCTCCTTTCTAGAAAGTTGGGAATATGCTATTTCTTTATAAACATCACAATTTTTTAATAACTGTTTATGTGTTCCTATTCCCACTACATTACCATTATCAAGTACAACAATTTTATCAGCATTAAGTATTGTACCTATTCTTTGAGCCACAATTAAAGTTGTTGCATCTTTCACATTTTCTTTTAAAGCTTTTCTTAAAACAGAATCAGTTTTATAATCAAGAGCGGAAAAAGAGTCATCAAAAATATATATTTCTGGATCTTTAGCAATTGCTCTTGCAATAGAAAGTCTTTGTTTTTGTCCACCAGAGACATTTGTTCCTCCGGAAGCTATATGTGAATCTATGCCCTTGTCCATTTTAGATACAAAATCATATCCCTGTGCAATTTTAAGTGCTTCCTCAACTTTTTCTTTAGTAATTTTTTTATTAGATTTACCATAAGAGACATTATATTTAACAGTTCCATCAAACATAACAGCTTTTTGAGAAACATAACCAAGTTTATTATGTAAAGATTCAAAAGTATAATCTTTTACATTAACACCATCAATTAAAACTTCTCCATCGGAAGCATCATAAAATCTTGGAACTAAGTTAATAAGTGTACTTTTACCACTACCAGTTGAACCTATAAAAGCAATAGTTTGACCTTTTTCTGCTTTAAAAGAAATATTTTTTAGTAAATATTCATCGGCATCTGGATATTTAAATGAAACATTTTTAAATTCAACTGTACCAGTTTCTTTTGTATCGCCATTAAATAAGCCTTCATTAACTGTTAATTTTTCATCAAGAACTTCGTTAATTCTGGTTGCGGACACATTTGCTCTAGGAAGCATCATAAATATCATAGAAAGCATTATAAATGACATAATTATTTGCATTGCATAAGTTGAAAATACAACCATATCACCAAAAAGTGTAAGTTTATCAGCCATTATAGAATTATTAATAAGATTTGCACCGATAAAATAAATTCCTAAAGTTAAAGTATACATTACCATTTGCATAACTGGTTCCATTACTGCAAAACATTTTTGGTTAAATAGTTGTGTATTTGTTAAATCATCATTTTCTTTTTGAAATTTATCCTCTTGGAAATTCTCAGCATTAAAAGCACGAACTACTCTTATACCAGTTAAATTTTCTCTTGTTACACGATTAACTTTATCAATCAATTTTTGAACTAAAGAAAATCTAGGTAAAACAATACTTGTTATAATACCTATCGTTGTAAGAAGAACTAATACACATACTGCAGTAAGAGCGCTCCATTGCCAACTTTTATTAAGTATTTTAAGTATTGCCCATCCTGCAGTCATCGGAGCTTTTATCAAAAGTGATAATCCCATTGATAATACTAATTCAATTTGACTAACATCATTTGTTGTTCTTGTAATTAAACTACTTATAGAAAAATTTTTTACTTCAGCAGTAGCTAAATCCATTGTCTTTGTAAATACTTTTTTACGAATATTTTTTGAAAATGTTGTTGATACATAAGTTAATATATAACTAGTTATTACCGCTCCGACAAGTGAACCAAAAGCACATAATAGCATATAACCGCCATTTTTTAATATTTCACTCATCTTACTGCCTTCGGTTTGAACAAGAACTGTAATATTACTCATATAATCTGGCATTTTAAGTTCTAACCAAACTTCACTAAAAATAATTACAGCACATATTAAAATTAATAAATAATCTTTTTTTCTTAAATTTTTAAATAATTTTCTCATTTCTTTCCTCCTTTAAATTTTCTGTCATTTTAGATAAAACATTTATAAATGTATTTAAATCTTTTTCAGTTATATCCTTAAGACAAATATCCTCGATCTTCTTAATTTTTTCTTTACTACTATTAAAAACTCTTTGAGCATTACTACTTAAAACAATCTTTTTAGTCCTTGTATCAGTATTATCAGTAATTCTTACAATTAAACCATTTTTTTCCATAGTAATTAAAACACTTGATACTGTAGCCCTTGAAAGTCCTAAAACTTTTTCAAATTCTTTTTGAAGTGCACATTTTTTAGGCCTACTTATAATATATTCCATAATTTGAATTTGAGTAGTAGTTACACTAGGATACTTTGGCATATCTTTAACACCTATACTATTAATTACTAATTGATGAAATATTTTTATATTTTTTAAAACACTATTTTCCATAACAACCTCACATACTTTTTTATGCACTTTCTAATTATAACATTACAATCTATTTTGTCAATGACCTTACAAAATAAAAAAACTCAAAATTTGAGTTTAATTACATTATAAATTATCTAATATCTCTTTTAAAGCTTCCTCTAGTGTATAAGTTTTACGACCATTTAAAAGTTCTAATTCTGCTTCTTTAATTTTTTCATTAACATATTTTAAATAGTCCTCTTGCATACTTTAGTAACACCTCCATGATAAAAATTATACTACAAATATTTATTTTTTTATACTTCTTATAAAATTAGGTTCATAATATTTTTTATTAACTAAAGACTTAGCATCATTTAAAGTAATGATATCTTTGCCAATATTTTCAGAAAGCAATTTATAAAATAAAGTTATAAAATCAACTAAATTTATATCTTTTCCTTTATACATTTCTAATAACTTTTTATTACTTTGAACAAATTCATCAAAATAATTATCCACTAAAAAGATCATTATTGATTCATTAAATGTATTAACATTTCTTTTTAAAATATCATCTTTATCACTAAAGAAATAATCATCTGTATCTATAGCATAAAGTTCATTTTTATTTTGCATCAAATTGTAAATAAGATCATATATTACAATACCTTCATTAGATATTTTAATTATATCTTTGTACATATTTAATATTCCTGTCATAAATTCTAAAAGGTTTATATCAAGAGGATTTATTTTATATAAATTTTTAGCTTTAATATAATCTGCTATATATCCAACAACATGTCCGTTAACAGTTATTACATCAATTGGAAATATAAAATAAGTAAGTTCAATTGAATTAAATTTTAAGACTTCCTCTTTTGAGGGATAATCATATAAAAAAGGTTCATCAAAGCAATGAAAAATTTTTATAACTTTATCAATTTTTGGATTATAATAGCATGTACCATCTCCTCCTCCACCTGAAAGCCTTCGTATATTTTTTAAAGTGTATCTTAACTTTTCCTTACTTATTTCCATATTATCCTCGACAAGTATGTATACTATCACATAATAATTATACTTGCAAGAAAAAAGGGTAATTATTTTTTCTTTTTACTCTTTTTTGAATCCTCTAAAATATTATATACTTCCTCGTCAGTTTCATCCTTCATTTCATTTTTGATTTCTTCTATTTTATCATCTATTTCTTTTACTGTAGGAACATCTTTTTTAACTTTTTTCTTTTTCTTTGATATAGTACATAATAATATTAATGATAAAAGTGTTAAACTAGCAAAAAATATTACGGCATACATAAGCATTTGATTATTTTTTTGAATAATTTTAATATAACTATCATCATATTTTACAGCACTATTATCTTTAGTATCATATAAATATAAACCTTCTTCATTTGTATCAACATTTAATGCTTTAATAATTTTAAATCTATTTGATTTACTAAGTTCTAAACACTCTACAGAATTATTATTAATTGTTACATTACCTTTTTCATATTTATCAATAGTTTTATCCATTTTAAGTGGAAAAAGTGTTATATTACCAAATATAAATTCTGTATATTTTTGATATTTACCATCATTATATATAAATAATGATATATTACCATTTTCATCTTTTAAACCTACTAAAGTAAAATCAGTAATTTGGCTATAAAATGCTGGAATTTCCATTTCATTTATTGTAACTGTTTTTTCAATAAAACTATTAGGTTTTTGTAACATACTTTTTACTTTAACAATAGTAAATTTAGTTTCATCAACTTCAACCTCTATTGGGTTTTTATCAATTACCTCAACATTTAATTTATATGTTTTTTCACTACCATTTTCTGCGACAACAACAATGTTAAATGAATTATTTCCTTGAGTTACTTCAAGTTCTCCTTCTCCATTAACTTTTGCTTTATTATCTTCGACATAAGCTATTACTTTTATTTTAGTAACATCTTCATCAACTTTAACAGTATATTCTAAAGTATCTTTATTAAATACTGGACTAATTTCATAACCTTCAACTTTTATATCTTTTAAATTGTTATTACTTGATAAACTTGCTTGATATTCAGAATAAGTTATTGCTCTAACATTTCTTTTTCCATTAGTTACTTCGAATATACTTTCATCAAAACCAAATACTGTTGAAGCATCTATGTAAAATGATGCATTTCCACTTCTATTTGCTTTAAATGTATAACGATAACTTACCGCTTTAGTTGAATTATTTTGAACTACACCAGCATAATGAAGTCCTACGTCACTAGATACTAAAGAAAATATATTTTTATCATAATTTAAATTATATTCCCAAGAACCTAATGGTGATGATGACGAAATTGTAACGGTAACAGTTATATTATTACCAACGATTATTTGTGATGCTGAAGTATTTACACTAATTGTCGCTCCCGCAGCATTTACCTTTGTTATAAATGTAAATAAAGTAACTACCGCTATAAAATATTTAAATATTTTTTTCATTTATCCTCCTTTTTATTTTATTGTTGTATATCCTAAAATATGCTTTTGAACTATAAGTAAATCTTTAATATCCACTGATCCATCGCTATTTACATCAGCTGCCTTTAAAAAACTACCGCTTAAATTAATATATCCCAAAATATGTTTTTGAACTTTTAATAAATCAGCAATATTAATATTTGCATCTCCAGAAGTATCTCCCTTTATAGCAATTGAATAAGTTTTTGTATCATCACCATTTTTAATAGTTATTTCATCACCAGTTGCTAACAGACCACTTTTATTATTATTAAAATTGATTTCTGCTGAAGAACATGATTTTAAAAATAATTCTCTTAATGCCTCTGCTGTATAACCCGCAGTTAAAATAAATGATGATTCACTTACTGGTACTGCCGAAGAAGCAACAATATCATTTACTGATACATTAGCACCATCTGTTTTAATAATATTTACAATATAATCTTGTACACTTCCATTTTCAGCAGTTACTTTTATTGTTGCAACTGTTTTATCTCCAGTTAAATTAATATCACCAACACCTTTAATGCTAGCCTTAGAATTAATTACTTCACCTGCAACTAAAACTTTATTAATACCTGAACCTATATAATAATTATATGAAAAATTATCGTGACTAAAACCATTTATAGTTTTACCATTAATAGTTAAATTTTTTAAATGATTATTAGGATTACCTCCATTAGGAAGCATTGAAACATTACTTGGCATGTTATCATAAACAGGAATTACAAATTTATAATTAACTGAATTTAATAAATCCATTTCTTTATAACCATCATATGTTATTGAAGCTTCATTTGCAGCACCTCTTATATTTGTCATATATTGATGTGCATAAGCCGCATATGCTGAATATGAACTTACATTAAATTTTTGAAAATATGAAGTATCTTGCCCTTTTGAAATATAATAATATGTTATAAAATTTGCTCCACCCTTAATAGCATTATCAAGGGAAAGCCAAGGTCTTAAATAACTTGTACCACTTACAGCCCATACAAGTCCATCATATACACCAGTATTTGCACCAATATTATATGGATTATAAACAGGATAATAAGTATTTCCGTTATAAGTTATTGTACTTCCTTTTAAAGAATTACCAGTATAATTACCTCCGGTTTCTTGTTTAATTCTACTCGCTAAATAAATTGCATTAGCATTATACGTTTTACCGGCTTCATATATAACACTAGATTTTTCTTTAATATCTTTTCCATTTAAAATTGCATTAATAGCCTCAACAGTTTGATAACTTTCATCAAAAGATAGTTTTTCAAACATAAATATAAATCTTTCATCTAAAAAGTTTCGAGGATCCATATAATATGCAACTACTTCTTTTGAGGCAGCATACCAATTACTTCCCTCCATTACTTTAAATGTATCAGTTAAATAATCATAACTTCCTGATTCAGTACTAAAATATCCTTGATAATTAGATTGAATAAAACTTTTACCTATAATACTTTCTTTAGAGGTAGCTACATCAAATGGAAGTCCAGTAATATCAGCATTAAATGTCCAGTTAGGATGTTTTTCTTTTAAAGAACATAATCCATTCCAATATGTATTTGGAAATCCTAAACTAGCCATTTCTTTTTCACAATCCGTATTTGCATCCACAGGAGTATCTTTTTCTTCGTATAAAGTTATATAACTTGCACAAACAAAGCCAACATTTTGTCCTGAATAATAAATTTTATACCAGCCATCAGGACAACCTTTTTCATTTGGAAATAATGTTTTTTCTACTAAATCGAATGTTGCACTAACACCAAGTTTTTTTATTGAGCGATAATTAGTACCAGGTCCCTCCCTTAAATTAACATCATTATAATCTACTCTAAGCTTTTCTTTTGCATTTACAGTAGAATATATTAGGATACATGATAAAACAAATAATATTTTTAAGAACTTTTTCATTTTATCACTACCTTTCTACTCTTTTACATTATATCATAGATTTATATATTTTTTTACAAAAAGTGACAAGTGTTGACATCTTCTTTTTCTATATCCAAATATTTATATCAATTTTTCAGTTTTAAATTATTAGATTTTTATTTTCTTTTTCAAGTTCTTGTAAACTTTTATCTGGTGTTGGTAAATCCTCGGGCATTGTACCACCTAATTCTTTAATTGTATTTCTTACCTTTTTACCAACTTCAAAGTGAACTGAATTTGCAGTATACTCATTATCTACATTATCTCTTTTTAATTTAGCATCTGTTTGAGCTATTCTAAATATATTATCCGCAAGTTCTTCACTTCCCATGTTATCTAAAATATCTTCCCTATATCTTAATTTTTTTCTTTTAAAAATATCATCAGCAGTTTCACCATTATATAAGCCTTTATAACCTGCATTATGAAATCTTGCTAAATCTTTTACTCCACTATTAACAGCAGTTTTATTTAAATTATAGTTTCCTTTTCTTGCTTGATTTCTTTGATATATTCTTTTTTCATCTTCGGTTAAACTGTTATATTCCTCTTCTAATAATTCTTGTTTCCTAGTTTGAATAGCAAAATATGTTTGAGCAAGAGCTATGACTTTTTTCCTACTATCACCATTTTGAGCAATAAGATAGCAAGCATATCTGGATAATTTATAATCAGAAATTTTTCTTTGGCCACCTTTACCTAAATATATCATTTTTCCCACTTGGGAAAAATGATACAACACATTATTATTACTAATACTGCAGGCAACCTGGGCACTTTCTATTACATTATAAAATTTATCCCATCTTTTATACTCCAATACTTTTTGTAGTTCCCTTGCATACCAATATTCGTTACCATCTTCATCAACATGTTTAATACTTTCAAATATAGTTTCATTTATTTTTTCTAATTCGTTCATTTTTTACCTCACTTTCTAATTTACAATAGTTTACATTTTATACTTTTTTGATAACTTTGTATTTTTCTCCCTTCATATATATTTATTACCGAAAAATTTCTGATTTCCTCCTTTTTTTGATAATTTTTTTCAAAAAAGGTGAAATTTTACAAATTATTTACATTTTTTATTAATTCAGTTTACATTAATTGACATATAAAAAAGTGCAAATATATTTACATAATAAAACTAGAGTTATTTCTCTAGTTAATTTATATATTATCCAAAAAATACATCTAAAAACATCATCACAGCAAAACCTAGAATTGTAAAAATAGCCATTAAGTCTTTAGATTTATTAGTTTGACTTTCTGGTATGAGTTCCTCTACTACAACATATATCATCGCTCCTGCGGCAAATGCAAGTAAAAATGGTAAAATAGTTCTAACTTTTAAAACAAGTAATGCTCCGATAACACTTGCAATTGGCTCGACAATTCCTGTTAAACTACCAATTAAAAATGCTTTTTTAGAACTCATACCATCTCTTTTAAGAGGTAAAGATACTGCTGTACCTTCAGGGAAGTTCTGAAGTCCTATACCAAATGCAAGTATTATTGCAGATATTAATGAAGCTCCATGTAAATTATATCGAAGTGATCCAAATGCCACCCCTACTGCAAGTCCTTCAGGAATATTATGAAGGGTTATTGAAAAAATTAACATAAATGTTCTTTTAAAGTTTTTTGCTTTTTCATTTTTTTTAATTATTTTAGGAAATATTTTATCACCAATAAAAAGTAAAAGACCTCCGCATATGAAACCTATTGTAACTATAATGGGTCCATTAATATTTAAATTCTCAGACATAGATAGTGCTGGTGAAATAAGTGAGAAAAACGATGCCGATATCATTACGCCTGCGGCAAAACCAAGCATTGCATCAAGTAGCGTTTTATTAACTTTTTTAAATAGAAATACAACCATTGCTCCCAAAATAGTAATTAACCAAGTAAATAAGCAAGCAACAAAGGCTAAAAAAATATTATTATAATTTGAAAGATAATTAATCATATTAAAAATACACCTCATAGTATTATATTTCCTATAAGATGCATTAGTTAATTAAAAAGCCTAATTATTTTTTCTTTTTTGTTTCCTTAAAAATTAAAGATACTACAGAACCTATTAAAATTACATAAAGTAAAACATTTTCAAATTTTGGAGAATTCATAACATCATCTATTTTATCAGATACTTTATCAAGTTTATCAATAGTATCTTTAGTTTTTTCATCTTCTTTATTAAGATTATCATATATAATATTATTTTCAGTATTTTCAACATCTTTATTTTTACAATAACCTTCTTCATAAGAAGTATTACTCCATACATTTAATAAATTATTTATTGCATATTTTTGAACTTTACAAAGACTATCAGTATATTTATATTTCCCATACACATAAGCAACTTGTCCATAACCATTTTTAATAAGTTCTTCCTGAAGTAAAGAACCATCTACCCATACCCAAGCAAGGGTTCTTCCATATTTATCTGTTTTATTTTTTTCATACTCTAAAATAGTTTCATTTGCATTTGATATTTTATTACATGTATAATCACTAGCCTCTTTTCCAAAAGGCTGCTCACTTACATTTGTACTTACACTTTCTGGAGTATCAATTGCTAAAAACCTTACTTTAATTTCATTTTCATTAACTAAAAAATAAGCCGTATCTCCATCTACACATTTTGAAAATAATGCTTTATCACTTTCAGCATTAACAAAATTAAAAATAAATAAACTTAAAACAAAAACAACTATTTTTTTCATAATTTAATCATAACACAATTTACAGAGTATTAAAAGTGTGATACTATAAAAATAGTTATTTTAGTGGAGGGTTTTGTGAAAGAGGAGTTATTAAAAATTATAGAAAATGAAAAAGAGTTAAATATTACCTATCATGGTATAAAAAAACTTTTAAATTCCTCGAAGAAAAAAATAGACGAAGAACTTAAACATATATTATTTGAACTTGAGTGCGAAGGAAAAATATACGAAGATGATGATTTTATGTATCATAAATTTCCCAAAAATTATAGAGTTGCAACCATAGTCCAAGATAATAATGGAAAAAGTTTTGTTAGAATCGGAAATAACTTTCACGAAATCAAAGATAATAAATTAAATTCCGCTTTAAACGGTGATAAAGTAATAGTTAAAAAAAGTAAAAAAAGTAAAACTTATGAAGTAATTAAAATACTTAAAAGAGCAAAAGGTAAAATACTTTGTGAACTTAAAATGGATGAAAATAATAACCTATATTTAAAAGATACCCACTCTAAAGGTGAATATAAAATTGGTATAAGTAAGAAAATTCTTAGAAAATATAATTTAGGTCAAAAATTTTTAGTTAATTTATATACAACTAGATATGATGAATACTATGATGCAGAAATAGATACTGTTTTAGGAAACGTGACTAAAATCGAAGAAATTGCCCTTGCCAATGGAACAAACCCAAATTTTAGTCAAGAAACTTATGAAGAATTAAAACATATTCCAACCACTGTTAGTGATGATGAAATAAAAGGAAGACTTGATCTTAGAGATAAAAGAATTGTTACAATAGATTGTGATACTGCAAAGGATTTAGATGACGCAGTTTTAGTAGAAAAACTTGAAAATGGTCATTATCTTTTATATGTTAATATTGCCCATGTAAGTCATTATGTTAAATATGATAGTGCTATATTTAAGGATGCTTTTGAAAGAGGAACAAGTTATTATCTACTTAACAAAGTATTTCCAATGCTTCCAAAAGAACTTTCAAATGGAATATGTTCTCTTAATGAAGGCGTTGATAGATTAACTAGAACAGTTATTATGGAATATGATGAAAATGGAAATCAAATAGATTATAGAATTGTAAAAGCAGTTATTAACTCTAAAAAGAAAATGACTTATTCTAATGTTAATAAAATTCTCGAAGAAAATATTATTCCAAATGGTTATGAACCTTTTGCAGATGATTTAAAAACAGCTTATGAACTTACATCAAAAATAAATAAAAATAAAGTTAGTCAAGGAAAACTTGATTTTGATAGTTCTGAACAAGAAATAATATATGATGAAAAAGAAAATATTAAAGAAATTTATGTAACTAAAGCTCATCCCTCAAATGACTTAATTGAAACCGCAATGATCGAGGCAAACTGTACTATTGCAAGAGACTTTTATTACAAAAGATTACCATTCATTTATAGAAATCATAATGTTCCTGATGTTGAAAGATTTGTAAGTTTAGTAAAATTCATTACTTCTTTAGGTTTTAAAATTGATAAAATCAAAGATGTTAAAGATCCTCATGTAATTCAAAAAATTCTTAACAGTTTATTAAATAAAAAAGAATTTCCAATATTATCATCTTACATCTTAACAGCAATGGAAAAAGCTGGTTATGATATAAATAATACTGGACACTTTGGTATCGCAGAATTTTGTTACACGCATTTTACCTCTCCAATACGTAGACTTTGTGATTTAGTAGTTCATATGTTAATAGATTATTATGAAGAAAAAATTCCTAATGAAGAAGAAATAGAAAAATTAGAATCAGTGTTACAAAGTGTTGCTATTCAAGCCTCTATAAAAGAAAGAGATGAAGTTAGAGCGGAAGCTCAATCAAAAAACTTAAGTGATATTTGGTATATGCAAAATTTTATTAATCAACAATTTAGTGTTTATGTTACAGATATTAATGAAAGTGTTATTAGAGTTAAAACTGATAATTTAGTCGAAGGTATTATTCCATATAAAGAACTTAATTGGCATTATTATTTTGACCCTAAAACTAAACAGATTAAAAATTTAGAAAATGGTAAAATTATTAAAGTTACCTCAAATTTAAATGTTACTTTAGTGGATGCAAATGAAGATGAAAGAGAAATATTCTTTAACTTCCCTTTTATCTTAAAAAGAGAAAAACAATTAGAAAGACAAAGAAAAAGAGAATCTATGTATAGATAACTCTTTTTTATATGTTTCTTAGTAATATGTTGTATTTGTACTCATGCTTCCACTTATTTCTCCTGAGGTTCCACTTTTGCTTGTTGTTACGCTCCTATCATTACAGAATATTTGGTCTTGTGATACTAACTCTTTTGTTGCACTATCTGTTTCTAATTGTTAATTTTTAAATTATTATAACCAATAAATATAAAATTATTTTATACATTTTTGGTGTAATAATAAACATATAATTAAAAATGTATCAATTGTGCTAAATGTATGATATAATTATGACGTATAATAGAAAGGTAAGGTTTAGGAAAGATAATGATTAAAAAAATATTTAATCAGAGATGTAAAAAAGTTTTGAGTTTTTTGTTAGTCGGTAGTATTTTCTTTTCTACAATTAGTAATGTTTATGCGAAAACATTGACTATAAATGAAGTAGCAAATGGTTTTAAAAATTCTACTATTATTGATGGATTAAATCAATTAGGAGGAAATATTACCTCATCAGTTGATACTACTAATAAAACATTAGATGTTTATAGTGAATCAGAAAAAGTATTTTCATTTAAATATACTGATGATTATATTGAATATGATAATCGTTCTGCTACAGTATCAAAAGAAACTGCTGAAAAAGATGTTTTAACTATGTTAATGCTATATGGAGTTTTTGATTCGATTTTCAAATTAAGTGGTTATGAAGATAAAACATTATCTGAAGATGGTATTTATACCGATACATATGACACTTATGGTATTCAGTTAATTACAGAGTCATATAGTTATAGTGGAACTGATGATGATGGTGGAACTTGGAGTATGAGTGGTGAATTTATAAAATATTTTAAAATGTCATTTGATACAGATAAAATAGATGCTTTAATGACAAAATATGGAGTAGATGCTTCTACTCAAGATCCAAATAAAGAAATCATTTTAGGATTAACACCAACATTAGAAGCAAAAGAAATTACTGAAAATTCTATTACACTATATCCACATATTGCTTATACAAATACTGATCCAGATTATAAAGTATTTTGTTATGTTTATCGTTCAACAAGTGAAAATGGAACTTATGAAAAAATATCTGATATGGCAGTTAATTGTTTAGATGAAGTTGGAGTTGTAGATGAAAAATTAAGTAGTAATACAACATATTATTATAAAGCTGTTGTTATGGATGGTACAAAATATAGTGAACCACTAAAGGTTACAACGAAGGAAGCAACAATTCCTGCACCAACTAATACAAATAATACTAACAAAGATGATGTAGTTGAAAATCCAAAAACAGGTGTTACATTTCCTGTAGCTACATTGGGTATAATGATGATAGGAAGTATAATTGCTTTAATAGTTGCTCGTAAAAAATCAGTATTTAAACAAATATAATGGTTAGTAATTACTAATCATTTTTTTTCATAAAAAAACTATATGAAATTTATATCTCATATAGTTTTAAATTTAGTTAATATATTTTATAGTATATTCGTAATCAATTGTTCCTTTAATTACTTCAAAAGTAACACTATATTGTCTTCCTTCAGTTAGATTTGATGAGCCATTATCATTTCTATATTTCATTTCATATTCAATGTTTTTGCTATCAACAAATGTATATTCAATATATGTATATGATTCATCATCACTAAATCCAAATCCTGTTGTTCCAATTATTAGAATTAAACAAATCTCCAATAGCACTACCAATTCCAATTAAAGCCATTATAAATAGAACGACAAGTGCTATTCCGAATTGTGCAAGTAAACCTAAGAAAATTTTTTCTACACTTGTTCCACCTTTTGAAGCACATATTGATTTTAGTTCTTCATTGCTTTTTTGAGGATTTCTTGCTATAATTATAGCAATTTTCTTTTTAGAATAAGATAAATATATTTTATTAACAAAGAATCCAACTGCTAACCAAATTCCTATTGATAGTATAAATGATAGTGATGGATCAAAAGTATTAACTATATTATATAGTAAAAGATATGCTAGAAAAATTAATATACCATATCCAAACATCTTTCTATAGTACATGTATAATGAGTTAAAGAAGAAACCTGCAAAATTATATTGTCGAGTAATAATTTTTTCATAATTGTTACCAATAAATGCTTTTAATAATTTCTCATCGTTTACCTGATTATTTACTATATAATTTTGATGAGAAGGAATATTATTATTAACACTTTGTTCAGCTTGTATTGTTTGTTGAACATTTATATTATTATTATCAATATGAGTAGGATTTATTGATTGTTAATTGATATTATTAATCGATGTTGTATTATTCACTTGTGGTATTTCATTTTGTGGTGTATTTTGTGTTAAATTAATTCCAAATACATTATTAACATCTAATGATGGATTAACATTGTTGATTGAATTATTTGTTTCTAGTGTTATATTAACACCATTTGTATTATTAGGTTGTGGTATAGGTATTGTATTATTGTTATCAAATATGTTATTAGTAGAATCGTTCATAAATTTCCTTCTTTAAATTCTATCTATTATTATTGTTATTGTTGTTATTATTGTTATTATTGTTGTTGCTAGAAGATCCACCCCAAGAACTACTTGAACTAGGACTATAATGAGGTACTACTGAAACACCATTTCTACCAATTTTAATACTATCAAATGATGAGTTTTTTGGCACTAGCGGTAATGACTTAACTACTTGAGTAGCTCCATTTACAAATGATAATACACTTTGATTTGCTACAATAGTGTTTTCAGGATTTTCCCCTAAAAAGTTATATATTTCGTTGAATACATTTTCAGTTATATTAGAAAAGTATTGAGTTAAAGTATAACATTTTTTCATTCTAACAATTTCATTATATGTTTTTGGTTTTTTATCAATCATTCTATTTCCTCCTTACAGTCTATATAAAAGAATTCTATATTTTGAAATGGTAGATTTATTGCTTGAATATGATAATATGCATTATTCTTTTGTTTTGTATAATGATAATCTCTCAATTCAGATGTAGTAAAAAATAAATTGTTTGGATTTTCATCAGAAATATCATCGTAATATAAAGATAATATTTTAGTAATATCAACACAGTAATAATCTTGTTTATCTGATTTGTTTTTAACTATTGTATTGGTATATATTTGATGTGTCATTATATGTTCTTGTTTAATTCTATTTTCATCGCCATATTGGATTAAATTTCCACTTAATAACATCATATATAGTGAATTATTATTAGGATAATCACAATCTTCAAGCACACCTTTTTTAATATACAATTTAACAATACTTTTTTCAGTTAAGTAAATAATATCTCTATTACTTTTTATTATTTGTGATTCGAGCTTATACTCGACATCATCAACCTTTAATATAAATATTTCAGAACTGTATATATTTTTTAATTTACAATCGTTATTTATTATTTCGTGTATCGTTGGAATATCATCCGTATTAAGTTTATTATCTTTTGGATAATACTTTTCAGCAATATTAGGATGCATCTTGCTTAAATATATATATACTGATTCTTCATTATTTTCATCTTCTTTGTATAATTCAGGATTGTCTTTATAAATTTCTTGTTGTAACTTACAAGTGTATGATTTGTTTGTTTTATAGTTATTCTTAACATAAGGGCATCCTGTTTTGCATAAATATAAGTATTTGCAATTTAAACATTCTTCGTTAAATCCAACTCGGTTATGATTTTCAAATATTTTAATTCGAGCATTATTCATAATGTCTTGTATTGTGTCATTATAGATATTTCCATAATAGAAATTTGGATTTTTTTGTCCTCTTACACATGAGTATATATCGCCATTTCTTTCAAGTAAGAAAAACTTTTCTCCACAATTATCACAATTAGTACAATATGTTGGATTAAATTCTGCAAACCATGTATTTCTAACTCCATAATCAAGTGAAGTATTGAGAAATTCTTTTTTCATTCTATTATAGAATTTAACTTGTTCTTCTTCCGTCATAGCATGCAATATTTTTTCATCTTTAGATACAAAGCCGATCATAAAATTAAAATCGTTCATATCTAAACAAGTGTTTTTTTCTAAATATTTAATATCTTTAACTATTTCATCAAGTTTATCATAATGTTCTTTGAAAATAGTTGCAGATACTTTTTTCTTATTAGGTATGTTTTCTAATAATTTGACATTTTGTAATATTCTATCTAATGTTTTTTGGTTTCCTTTTGTTACTCTGTATTCTTCATGAAGAGAAAATGGTAAGTCTAAACTACCACTGATTGATACATTAAAATCTTTTATAGTATCTATATGTTTTTCTATATTTAAAAGATTTGTTTTAATATGTGGCTCGCCAAGTCTAAATCCATTTTCTTCAATAATCTTTTTATTGTCTTTATAATAGTTAGATATAAATTCAATTATATCTCTAAAATCTTCTTTGGATAGAGTTGTTACTTCGCCACCATGTAATGATATATTGAAAGGAACAACTCCTGCATCTTTAAACTTTTTTACTGCATAATCCAAAGTTTTTAAATATTTATCATCGTGTTTTAAATCAATTGTGTTTTCTTTTAAATAACAATATTTACATTGCATATTGCAATTCATCGTTGGGACATATAACAAATGAATAAATTTATATTCAGTATTCATATCAAACCCCTAATAGTTATAATAACTAATTGAAGTAGGACTTTCTTTAAATGCTCTTTCATTAACATATGCATTTCTTGGTATTGTTATGTTTCTTAATGAATAGCATTGTCTAAATGCTGAACTACCAATTTCTGTTACAGTTCTTGGCACATATACATAACTTAAACTTAAACAACCATAGAATGCATGTCCCCCAATTCTAGTTACACCCTCTGGTATTTCAATTGATGTCAATGAACTACAATTTTCAAATGTACTTCCTTTAATTTCAGTTATTTTAGAAGGCAATTTAACATTATTTAAACTTGTATCGCCAACAAATACTTCGCCATGAATATATGTTATTCCTTCATGCATGTTAATAGTTCTTAATGATGTCATATATTCAAATGTTGCACCATTTATTTCTGTTACTTTCTCTGGTATTGTAATTTCAGTAATTGAACTACAATGTGAGAAAGCACTACCACCAAGATACTCTAATGTACTAGGAAGTTTGACATTTGTAAGATTATAATCATATTTAAATGCTCCACCTCTTATTTCTTTTAGTCCTTCAGGCAATGATATATGAGTTAAATTAGACATATAAGCAAATGCTTCGCCTCTAACTTCAATAACTGATGATGGTATTTCTAATGTTTGAATATTACTAGCATTATAAAATGCTTTTGCTTTAATACTTTCAATTCCATAAGGAATATTAACTTTTGAAACTTTTGCATTTTGAAATGCACTTTCACCAATTGCTATAACATTTTTCCCTTTATATGTACTTGGTATTGTTACTCCATCGCTACCATGTACAATTCCTTTTGTGTATCTAAATATTTGGTATCCATCTCCGTATCTAGTATATAGAAGTTTAGGTTGGAAGAATGTTACACTTGGTATAAATATAGCAACAAATACAACTAACATTAATTTAATGATTTGAGGTAAGAATGTATCTTGCTTTTCACTTCTAATATCATTTACTATTTTTGATAAATCCTCATCTGGACTTTTAATTGCTTCCTTTGTTAATACATTTAAAATGTTAAATTTTTTTGAAATAATTAAATAGATAAGTAATCCTATAATTTCTATAAATGCACATAAAACTATTGAATAATTAAAGAAATATAGTAGTATACTTACTAAAGTAATAATTCCAAATATTGCCAATAAAATATTCTTTTTTGTATTTAAACTTCTTGTTGAAAGCAAAGAAATATTTTCACCTTGATTTTTAATTTCTTCTTTTAACATATTTTTTAAAATTGTTTTTTCTGTTCCATAATATGCCATATCGAAATTAACAACAGGACTTGTATCTTGGACAGGTTGTTGTTGAACTACTTGAACATTGTTTCCATCAAATGGAGTTCCACAAGCAGTACAGAACTTATCAGTTATTTGTAATGCCGCACCACATTTTGCACATTTTAATGCAACATTTGGAGTAATAGTAGGATTTGGATTCATATTTGCTCCAATATTGCTAGTAATTACTTGATTGCTTCTACCATTGATGGGATTTTTTGTAATTGATGCACTTATTGGTATTACAATAAACGCACCAATGAATACTGCAATGAAATCAACTATTGCGATTCCTGTTGTTACAAACAAATCGCAGAATATCAGTATTGCAGCTCTAATTGCAAATAGTATCCAAAATACTTTTTTTGAATTATCTTTTGAGATAATTTTTGATAAAGGCCTTAATACAAATACTGACATGTGAATCGATGCGAATGCCTCCATAAATAAAGCACCAGTTATATCCATAGTATTATCACTCCTTTATTGTCAAATCTTTTCATAACACACATCTCCTTTATTCTTATTTTATAATCTATTCAGACATAATCATGAAAAGATTATTTTCGTAATATTCTAATGCTGAAAGATCAATGTTAGGCATATTCTTTTTACCAAAATTATCAATCCACTTTTTAGATATATTTAATACATACGTGTAAGGCAATATATTGTAAAAATAATTTGGATCATCTTCAACCAATTGATTTAATTGATTTTTTTCGGCAGTATTTAGATAATTTCTAAAACCTAGAACTTTTGAACTAATCATCTCGCCATAAGATGTTTTTCTATTTGTTATTATTGCAAAGAAACCAGAAATAAACATTGATATAAATGATAAAATATATATTATGTTATATAATGGGTTTAAATCTTTAATATAAAGGTAAGAACCAACCCAAGCAACTATTCCAATAAATAATAGTACAAAAGTAAATATCATTTTATTTCTTGATTCTATATCATTTATTTTTTTATCCATAACATTCTCAAGGCAAGTATTCACTTTTGCAAATACACTTGCGAATGATGGGTTTTCACTTATTATATTTTCATTGTTGCCATCTTTAAATAGTTCTTGATAAACTATTTGTTCTGTAATAGATAATTTTTTTGAATTGTTATTTCCAATATTAACAATTTTATATTTGTTTTTACTTATTTCTTCTATTGAAATATAACCTTTACTTGCTAAACCAATAATTAGGGCAGTAGTTAATTTAGCAATAGACTTTTCGCCATATATAAATCCTACCTGTGCAGCATCTAAATCTTCTGGTGGATAAAACTCAACAGTTTGTGCAAACTTGTTAAAATCTTTTCCATATTTAGACCAAGAGTAAAAACTATAAATTGATAATATTATAAGTGCTATACATATTGTAAAACAAATAATTCCATAATTACTTATTCCACCTACGAAATAACCATCTGGTAATTTCATATTTAATGTTACTGAATCATCTAGTTGATAACTAGATAATCTAGCAACTAAACTATTTCCATTTACAGTATAACTTATATTACTGTTAATTCTTTCGTTCTCTTTAAAGAAGTTAATCGAATTTTCATCGATATTATTAGGCATATTTATTGTAACTGACATATTATCGATTTTTGTATTATCATAATTGTCAAAAACATTAAATACTAATTCGTCAAAATCTTTGTTGTTGTCCTTTCCCATATTATATCTATACATAATTTTATATGTATGTAGTCCTGGATTAACAGTAGTTCTTGTACTACCAATTCTAATACCAATACTATCACTTGTTTCACTTAATACAAACTTTTCGCCTTCTGCTCGTAAGTTGGTTATTACTATTTTCTTTTTATTTTCTTTTCCATCTGAATTGTAATATTTTAACCATTTTGGTATTGATTTATATATACCATTAAAATTATTACCAGGTATATTAACAACGATATTTTCTATTACATCAACTCGATTGTTTTTATCAACATCCATAACAACATCATAATTTACAATTTCAAATTCTGAAGAAATATATGAACCATTGTTTTTAAATCTATTATTCTCAACCTTTGAAACAAAAAAAGGAATGATAACTAATAGTAATGTCCAGACAAATAGTAAAGTTATTGTTCCTAAAGTATTCTTCCTTTTTCTCATATTATAAACTTACTTTGACATTTTGTCTTTCTTCTTCGTTTGCTTCAAACATACTTTTTGACTTATAGCCTAATAATTTAGCTACTATAATGCTTGGGAACATTTCAACTTTGTTATTAAAATCTCTAACTGTTGCATTATAGTATTTTCTTGAACTAGCAATTTCATCTTCAATTTTAGTAAGTTGATTACTTAAATCTTTAAAATTTTCATTTGCTTTCAAGTCTGGATATGCCTCTGCAAGTGCCATAATCTTGCTAATTCCACTTGATAATTTTTCATTTGCTTTGATTTTTTCATCATCTGACATATTATCATAAGCAGAATTTCTCATTTTGATTACTTCCGTTAAAGTATTCTTTTCATGCTTTGCATATCCTTTAACTGTTTCGACAATATTAGGAATTAAATCCCATCTTTTTTTCAAATAAACATCCATTGTCGCAAATGCTTCTTTGACTTTATTATTTTCTCTTACAAAATTGTTATATGAAACAAAAAATGCAATTAAAATTATAACAATAACTGCTATAAGTATGTATAGCCACATTTCAATCACCTCTCTCAATTATAATTATAACATAGTTTATCTTCAATGTTATATACCTTTTTGAAAAATTTGTAGAAAAATAGGACAAAAATACATGTATAATGATTTTTATATATATTAAAAATCTACATATGTAAAAATGTTATAGTTTTTTAATTAAATAAATAAGATAAAATTTAAAAATTAACATCTAATGTTGTTCCTGCATACCACTTATCTATTACCTGTTTTATTGTACTATTATGTACTGTATGTTCATTTACTGTACAACTTTCACTTGTTCCATTACATTCTCCATAACCGTGTTGCTCACCATCTATATATTGATAGCCTACATATTCTGTTTTATCATAACTACTATTAAATTTACCTGTACTTATTTGAGTACCTTCTCCTGTCATTACTACTTTAGTACTTTCTGTTGGTGCTTTTGTTCCTATATATATCATTCTTATTATACCCTCCAGTATATATATTTGTTTGAACTACCATTTCCACCATAAGCATTTAATAATGTTATATATGCTGTTTCACTTGTAATACAACTATGGTTTGTTACATAAATTTTACCTGTAAAGGCTTTTACCTCGATTGATGTCTGAGGAATAGTTAAGTTATAATATTTTCCTGTTCTTGATATATTTTGAGTAGTTAATGTTCCATTACTTGAATCATAATCAAAGTTCTTTTCATTTGCAAAGTAATATCTTGGTTTGTAAAAGTTTTATATATTTTTTTATTTATTAAAAAACTGGTATTATTCCAGTCATTTATTTTGATTATTATAATAGTTAAATTCTGATAGTTCTATAGCAAGCTGTTCAAGATCATCATCACCCTTTATCTCATTTAAATCAAATATTAAACTTGATAAACTATCATAATTATTATAATTAACATTATATTTTTCTAATGTTTTTATTTCATTATTAGATAAATACATTTTATTTTTTCTTTCTATTTTTAAATCATCTGTATCAAATACAAATTCTTTATTATTACATTCTTTCTTCATTTTCATATAATCCTTTATAAACTTTTGATTTTTTTAATAACTCTTTATGAGTACCTTTTGATTCCAATTTACCATTTTCAATAACTAATATTTCATCAGCATCAATTATAGTGGATAGTCTATGAGCAATTATTATAATAGTATGATCTTTAGTTAAATCATCAATTGTCATTTTTATATATTTTTGACTTTCATTATCAAGTGCTGAAGTGGCTTCATCAAATAAAATTATTTTTGTATTTAATAAAAGTGTTCTTGCTATAGCAAGCCTTTGTTTTTGACCTCCGGAAAGATTTATTCCTCCCTCACCAATAATTGTATTATATTTCTTAGGTAAACTTTCTATATATTCATCAATATATGCTCTTTTACATACTTCTTTTACCTCTTTTAAAGTAATATCTGGTTTAACTATTTTAAAATTTTCAAAGATAGACATATTAAATAAAAATGGATTTTGTCTAACACAAGAAATAGTTTTTCTTAAAGATTCTTCGGTAAGGTCTTTAATATCTACACCATCAATTAAAACTTTTCCATTTGTTACATCAAAATATCTAAGTAATAAATTAAATATAGTTGTTTTACCATTACCGCTTCTTCCCACAATAGCGTTTTTTTGATTTGGTTTAATATCTAAAGACAAGTTATTTAATGTTAAGTTTTCTTTTTTAGTATATTTAAATGATACATTTTTAAAAGCAACATTACCTTTAACGTTTGTTAAAGTAATATCTCCGAACTCTTCATCTTTGAATATTTTGTTATTAACTACTTCATCAATTCTTGATAAAGATACTTTTACTTTATTATAATTTACGCCAAAAGAGGAAAGTGTTTCGGCAACCTCATCAATACTCCAAATGTATGATTGAATCATCATAAATATACTATACGCTATATGTCCTTTTATAAAAAGGTGTCCACACGTAAGGAAAATAATAAATTGTAAAACATAATAAATACTATTACTAAGTCCATCATACCAAGACTCATATTTATTTATTTTCAAAGATTTATTACAGTAATTATCAATATCATTATTAATCAGAGAAGACATATTATTTTTAATACCTAACGATTTAATTTCTCTAATTCCTGTTAAATTTTCAGTAGCTCTTTTTATAAGTTTATCACTTTCTTTTTTTATTTCTTTTTGAGTACTTTTAATAACTGGAAAATATTTAGCCGATATTATACCCATTATAATTGCAAATACAGTTATTTCTATACCTATAAAAATGGATATTTTAAATGATACTACAACAATTATTAATGCCATAATTATCTTTAGAATCATTTTTACAAGTTGATTAAGTAAGTCCAGTACTCTATCAGGATCAGAAGAAAGTCTATTTATTAATTCGCCTACACCCGCTTTTTCAAAAGCAATCGCATGTAAATTTTGATATTTATCATACATATCCTTACAAACTTTATTAATAAAACTCATTTGAAGTTTATTATACAAAATTGTTCTAGGAATTAAAAGAACTCCATAAACTATAATATAACCTAAAAAATAAAAAACTAAATATTTTACAAATAAAGTGTATTTTTTCAAAAGAAGAAATTCTAAAGCTTTGCCTATAAAGATTGGACAGCACAAATTTGGCACATAATTAAATACCATCAAAATAACAAGTAAAACCAAGCTTACTTTTTCACCTTTTAAATAATGAAATATTAATTTAAATGAATTATCTTTCTTTTTACTTCTTTTCATACAATAATTATATAATATAAAATACTATTTTTAAATATAAAAAACTAAGGTTTTTAGCCTTAGTCAATATTAATTAGTTTTTTAGTAGATTCTTTTTCTTCTTTAGGAACAACAATTTTTAATGTACCATCTTTAAATTCTGCAGAGATTTTACTTTCATCAACATCTCCAAGATAAAATGATCTTTCACATTTTTCATAGAATTTTCTTTCACGATGAATATATTTTTTCTTATTATGTTCTTCTTTATTTGAATGTTTTTCAGCAACTATTTTAAGGTTACCTTTATCACATTCAATTTTAATATCCTCTTTCTTGAATCCTGGAACATCTACTTCGATGAAATATTTTCCATCCTCTTCATAAATGTCACATATCATTTTATTGTTTTCCTTACTTGGAGTCAAATCATCTAAAAAATCATCTAAAAATATTCTACTTGGTAACATACCATATCATCTTCCTTTCATACTTACATTATATTACTATACCTAGCACTTGTCAATAGAAAGTGCTAATAAAATTAAAATATTTTTAATACTATTGATATTTTGGCTAATATATGCTAATATATACACTAAATTTAAGGGGGAAATATGGAGAAATTTATTACATTTGGTACAAAAAATATAAATTCATCAATTTTTAGGGATATTGTTCCCTTTAATACTAAACCATATGGTGGACTTTGGCTTACAAAATATACTGAAATAAATGCCAATGAATGGCTTATGTTTCTCGAAGAACATCCAAGTATATTTTTTCAAAAATTTAACGGTGAAGCCTCAATTGTAACTCTAAATGAAGATGCTAATATCTTATATATCAATACTGTTGAAAATTTTAATGAAGCTTATAATAAATATCCAAGTAATAATAAAGATAAAAAAATACTTGATTATGAACAAATTGCAAAAGATTATGATGGTTTCTACATAAGTTCAATGGTAATATACTCTGTTGGTTATGAAGACTATTGTATATCTAGTTTAATACTATTTAATCCATATGTAATAAAAAAATATACCCCAGTTGATGTAACTTATTACAAATCTGAATATTTTTTAGAATATGAAATAACGAAAGAATATGAAGAAAGATTGATTACAAATGTAAATGAAAAATTTATAGAATTATATAATATAGTTAAGGAAAATTTTTATGTTTACATTAATAAATTAAATATAACATTACTAAATGAAAAAGATTATTTATTTCTTTTAAATATTATTGATAAATTTGTAGAAAACTTTTTAATATTTTATGAAAATGAAATAAATAGTATTTTAAATGATAAAGATTTTGAGTTTATTAGTAAAGATACCTTAATAAAGGGAATATCTCATAAACTATATAGTGAAACGTTTAAACTTTATGAAGGAAAAGAAAGGAAATAAAAAATGAAATATTATTTAGCTATAGATCAAACAAGAAGTACAAACGAAGATAAATCCGATAGGTATAAGACAATCAAATTAGAAAGTATATTAAATTTTAAACTTGATAGTATTGATGGTATAACAAATTTTACAGGAAGATTTGAAAATGAAGCAAACCTATTTGCTTATCTTGCTAAATTTAATTTAGTAGATGCAAAAGATGCCTCAAAACATTTTTGTATTTGTTATAAAAGTCCAAAAAGAAATGGAATCGAGGGAAAATGGAATAAATGTGGCAAAAGAGTGCAAGGACAAAGTGATATTCTATTTAAGGGTGAAGCAATTTTATTTAACCCACCATCACTAATAAATCACTTACTAAGCATGCAAATTAATAATATGACATTTACTTCATATGATAATTTAAATGAAAATGAAAAAATTAATTTATCTATATTACAAATGATTTCAAAAGAACTTTTAACAAATGATTTTTATAAATATGATGATATTTATGAAAGTGCTTATGGCCTACTTAACTATGTAAAAGATATTAAAAATGGTTATGTAAATAATAAATATTATTTTAAATATGTGTCCCTTTTAGTCGAACATCTATCATTTAGATATGATAAATTTGATACCGATAAAGTAAAACCACTTAAAAATAAAGATGGAGTAACCTATCTAAACAAAAGACATTTATATGAATTTGTTATTTATCTAGTACATCTAGAAAGGGAATTTAATAAATCTTTAGAAATCAAAAAACAAGTAGCAAATAATTATGAAGAAAATACTCAATTATCATTTTTTTAAATTTATTTTAAAAAATTGATTTTTTTTTGCAAGAATTATGATATTATATATATGATAGAAAGGGATTGAAAATGAATAATGAAACTATAAATGAAACTCAAAATAATGTAGAAAATTTAGATATAACTCCACCACTTGTTCCAAATCAAAATATTGAAGTATATAAACCAGAACCTAAAAAGAAAAAAAGTGTTATTGGTATTATATTTTCTATACTTGGAATACTTTTAATAACTGGTGCTTTAGGAATATGTTTTTACTACCTATTTATATTTAATAAAAATGGTGAAGAAGTATATAAATCTGTTATAAGTAAAGGATATAATTACCTTGATATTATATATAATAAAGCAAATAATTATTTAGACTTTAAAATAGATAAACCAATTAGTTTTATTGGAAATATGAATTTAAATCATAATAATACTGATTATTTATATAACTTTGAATGCGATTTAGATTATGAAAATGAAAAAATGGCTTATGCACAAACAATATATAAAAATAATAACGAGCTTAACAATTTAATATATAATTATGAAAATAAGGGATCATATTTACTACTTAAAAAAGTTAATAACTACCCTATTAAAATAGATAATAAAAATTTATTTGAACATAAAGATTATATACCATTAAATGATTATTACTACTTAATTAATTCATTTAAAACATACTTATTTAATAGTTTTAATACAGATGATTTTGATATAATATTTGATATAAGTAAAGAAAATAATAAATATATTTTTAAGAAAAAAGTTACATTTTTACTTCAAAATGTTACATTTGATAATATGTTATCTAGTATAAATAATAACATTCAAAATGATGAAAAATTTATGGAAATATTATTTAAAATATTACAAAAGAAAAATAACTATCCAAATGGATATAATATAGACAATGCAAAAGATTATTTAAATAAATTAACAAAGAATTTAATTAAAGAATATGATGGTAATATAGGAGTTAATATATACACTGATTTACTTGGTAAAAATATTAAAGAAATTGAAGTTTACCATGAAGGTGATAATCTATTTACTTATAAAAATAATACCTTTGAAATAAATTTAAATCATGATGAAAAAAAATATAATGTAACATATTCAAATAATACTATTAAAGTTAAAGGCTATGAAATAAAAATAAATGAATTTACAAACTCTAAAATAAATATAGATATTATTAAAAATAACAAAAATATAAATATTATTTTATTAGAAAATGGTAATATAAATATAACTTATAACAATGTATAAATTAATATTAATAAAACAAATAATAATACATATGAATATGATTTTTTCTCAATAAGTTTTAAAGT
>ERZ1023839.43-NODE-43-length-44826-cov-15.231221_pt1 | contig 44826 bp, 49 predicted proteins | sample MGYA00380383_ERZ1023839 | MGnify/ENA primary metagenome ERZ1023839 (study PRJEB33179, sample SAMN07449065) | human gut metagenome | biome: Human-gut; feature: Human associated habitat; material: Faeces | host: Homo sapiens | place: India:Kasaragod | collected... | reverse complement strand
TGAAACATTGTTTTCTTTATTCTTTATTTATATGTTTCACGTGAAACATTGTTTTTTCATTATTCATTTATATGTTTCACGTGAAACATTTTAATTAAAATGAAATTTAAAAAAAAAGAAGAAATTAATCTTCTTCTTTATCTTCAGCTATTTCTTCATCCTTGTTTTCATGTTCTACAATACTTATAGTAGAAACAGTTTGGCCATTTTTCAAATTAATTAATCTGACTCCCTGCGTTGCTCTACCTAAAGTAGAAACTTGATCTAAAGGTAATCTTATAAGCATTCCTGTGTTTGTAATAACAATAACATCTGAATCATCTTCAACAAGTTTAAATGAAGCAATAATACCGTTCTTTTCAGTTATATTTAAAGCTTTTACACCTTTGCTACCTCTACTTGTTTGTCTAAATTCTCGAACATTTGTTTGTTTTCCGTATCCCTTAACAGTAACAATTAAGATTTTATCGTCCTCATTAGCAATTTCTACGCCAATACATTCTGCATCTTCAAGATTAATACCACGTACACCGCTGGCCGTTCTACCCATGACACGAATACTTTCCTCGTTAAATTTAACCATTCGACCAGATGAAGAGCCTAATAAAACCATATCATTACCAGTTGTTTTACGTACACCTATTAATTCATCAGTCTCTCTTAAAGAAATACATATTTTACCATTTGTACGGATATTATCGAATTCTTCTATAGCAGTTTTCTTAACAACACCTTTCTTAGTTGCAAATAGTAAATATTTTGAGCTTTCATCTTTAGAAATTTTTATCATCGAATTAATAGATTCATCTTTATCTATTTGAAGTAAGTTGATAATAGGAATTCCTTTAGATTGACGACTAAATTCAGGTATTTCATATCCTTTTAAACGATATACCTTACCTTTATTTGTGAAGAATAATACGTAATCATGTGTTGATAAGCTCAATAAATGCTCTACAAAGTCTTCTTCGTTAGTTCCCATGCCTTTTACCCCAACACCACCACGATTTTGTGATTTAAAGGTATCTGTTGTTGTTCTTTTAATATAACCTTTGTTTGTTAAGGCAATCATAATATTTTCTTCTGGAATTAAAGATTCATCTTCAATATACTCAATAGCAGTCATATCAATATTTGTACGTCTTTCATCAGCATATTTTGCTTTTATTTCAAGTAATTCATCCTTAATAATTCCTAAAACTTTTTCATCACTAGCTAATATTGCTTTATATTCTTTTATAGCGTCTAATAATGACTGTAATTCTGCTTCAATCTTATCTCTTTCAATGCCTGTTAAACGTCTTAACTTCATTTCTAAGATTGCGTCTGCTTGAATTTCATCTAAACCAAAGCGACGAATAAGCTCACTTTTGGCAATTTCGTCTGTATTTGATTCACGAATCACTTTAATTACCTCATCTAAATGATCTAAAGCAATCTTTAAACCCTCTAAAATATGAACCCTAGCTTCAGCCTTTTTCAAATCAAATTTCGTACGTCGAATGATAATTTCACGTTGATAATCGATATATTTAGAAATTATATCTTTTAAAGGCAATACTACTGGACTTTTTTGATCTAACATTAAGAAATTAATACCATATGTTGTTTGTAATTGTGTATGTTTATATAAATTGTTTAAAACAACATTTGCATTTGCATCTCTTTTTAAGTAGATAACTACTCTAACAGGGTTTTCTAAGTTTGATTCCTCATGTAAATCACTAATGCCATCAAGTATTTTTTCTCGAACAAGTTCTCCTATACGTGATTGAAATTCGGCTTTATTAACTTGATAAGGTAGCTCAGTAACAATAATACGATTTTTACCATTATTTTCATCTATTTCTACCTTACCACGAATTGTAATACTACCACGACCCGTTTCATAGGCCTTTTTAATACCACTATTACCTAAAATAGTGCCTCCTGTTGGAAAATCTGGACCTTTAATATATTGCATTAAGCCTAAAGTATCAATATCATGATTGTCGATATAAGCTACACAACCATCAATAACTTCCCCTAAATTATGAGGAGGAATGTTAGTAGCCATACCAACGGCAATACCCATAGTACCATTTACTAAAATATTTGGAAATCTACTTGGTAAAATTTCTGGTTCTTTTTCCGTTTCATCAAAGTTAGGGACAAAATCAACAGTATCTTTGTTGATATCTCTAACCATTTCTAGAGAAAGTTTAGACAAACGAGCTTCGGTGTAACGCATAGCGGCAGCTCCGTCGCCATCCATATTACCAAAGTTACCATGTCCATCAACAAGCATATGTCTAAAACTAAATGGTTGAGCCATACGAACCATCGCATCATAAATTGATGAGTCGCCGTGTGGATGATATTTTCCCATTACATCACCAACAATACGCGCACTTTTACGGTGTGGTTTGTCTGGGGTGTAATTAGATTCATACATAGAATATAAAATTCTTCTATGTACTGGTTTTAAACCATCTCTTAAATCAGGTAAAGCACGAGAGGCTATTACACTCATAGAATATCTAAGAAAGGAATCTTGGACTTCTTTTACTACATTATTTTCAACTATTCTATCCATATTAAACCTCCTAAATATCTAGATTTTCAGCAAATCTGGCATTTTCTTCAATAAATGTTTTTCTTGGAGAAACATCATCTCCCATTAAATCAGAGAAAACTTGATCTGCAGCCATCGTATCTTCTACAGTGATTCTTTTTAGCACACGATTTTCAATGTGCATAGTTGTATTTCTTAAATCAATAGCATCCATTTCACCTAAACCTTTAAAACGGTTAACAATAGGTTTGGCATTTGGTGGCAATGAAGCACGATATTCTGCTAATTCTTCGTCAGTTTGAACGTATTTTATTGTTTTACCATAAACCACTTTATACAAAGGTGGTTGAGCAGCGTAAACATGACCAGCTTCAACAATAGGTCTAAAGAAACGATAAAATAAAGTTAATAACAATATTCTGATATGATCTCCATCAACATCAGCATCGGTCATAATAATAATCTTATGATAACGTAATTTTGATAAATCAAAATCATCGCCTATTCCTGTACCAAACGCGGTAATAATAGTTCTAATTTCTTCGTTTGCAAGAGCTCTATCAAGACGAGCTTTTTCAACATTTAATATTTTACCTCTTAAAGGTAGAATTGCCTGAGTTTTAGGGATTCTAGCATCTTTAGCAGAACCACCGGCACTATCTCCTTCGACTAAAAATATTTCTGAAATAGAAGCATCTTTACTTGTACAGTCAGATAATTTACCAATGGTATTAAAGCCGTCTAAGGCTGTTTTACGGCGGGTTAATTCACGCGCTTTTTTTGCTGCTAAACGAGCTCTTGAGGCTGTCATACACTTATCCACAATAGCACGAGCAGCATCCGGATTTTCCATCAAGAAACGTTCAAAACCATTAGAGAAAATATCGCTTGCTATTTTTCTAACTTCACTGTTACCAAGTTTTGTTTTTGTTTGACCTTCAAATTGAGGGTTAGGATGTTTACAAGATACAATCATCACAAGACCTTCTCTTGTATCTTCTCCTGTAATACTGTCGTCGTTATCTTTTAAAATTTTGTTGCTCTTAGCATAATTGTTGATAACTCGAGATAAAGCTTGTTTTACACCATCTTCATGCGTTCCACCTTCTGTAGTATGAATATTATTAGTAAAAGAATAAATTTGAGAATTATAGGAATCGTTATATTGTAAAGCAACTTCGATTAAAACGTCATCTTCTCTTCCTTCGACATATATAACATCGTCAAATAATGGTTCTTTATTCTTGTTAAGCATATTAACGTATTCAATAATACCACCATTATAGTGGAAGATTTCTTTTTTCTCATCTTCTCGATGGTCAATTAATGTAATGCGAATGCCTTTATTCAAAAAAGCCATTTCTTGTAAACGTTTATGTAAGATATCCCAGTTATAAACCGTTGTATCAAAACATGTTGGATCAGCGTGGAAGGTAACGGTTGTACCAGTTCTATCCTCACTACACTTATCCACAATTTTTAATGGTTCTACAGGATGACCACCGTTTTCAAAACGCATAAAATATACATTACCATCACGATAAACTCTTACTTCTAACCAGTCAGATAAAGCATTTACAACACTGGCACCTACACCGTGAAGTCCACCTGACACTTTGTATCCACCACCGCCAAATTTTCCTCCAGCGTGTAAAACAGTAAAAATAGTTTCAATCGTGGATAACCCAGTTTTACTATTCATACCAGTTGGCATACCACGTCCATCATCTTTAACAGTAATAACATTTCCTTTACCAATTTCAACTTCGATATCATCACAATATCCCGCTAAAGCTTCATCTACAGCATTATCTACAATTTCCCAAACAAGATGGTGTAATCCAGCTTCATTTGTATTACCAATGTACATACCAGGTCTTTTTCTAACTGCTTCAAGACCTTCTAAAACTTGAATATCACTGTCACTATAGTGTTCAACTTTTTCATTTTCCATGGTTACTCTCCTTTACAACTTGTCCATTATTAATTTCTAGTTCCTTATAGGAAAATTTTTTCAAAAAATCTAATGTATTAAGTTCTGTTGTCGTAATAAAAGTCTGAACATCTGGCTTTAACAATTCCAAAATATGTTCTATTTTCTCGACATCAAGTTCACTAAACAAATCATCTAAAATCAATAGTGGATAATTTCCTGTTTTCTCTTTAAATATTTCTAATTCACTAAATTTATAAGCAATAATCGCATTTTTTTGTTGACCTTCACTACCATAATCTTTTAAATCCTTACCGTCTAATAAAAAACATAAATCATCCATGTGAATTCCAACATTTGTTTTACCAAATTTTAAATCTTTTTCAAAATTTTTGTTGTACAACTCTAAAATTTGTTCTTTAGATAATTTATCATATTGAGAATGATATAAAAGTTCTAAATTATCTAAATCTGTTATTTTTTTGTAAACATCGGCAATATACTTTTGCATATTTGTGATAAAATCTAATCTTTTTTGATAAATTTCATAGCCAAATTCAATAAGTTTCGTGGTCAAAATATTTAAATAGTCTGACGGCTGAGTAGAATCAATTGCCATTTGCCTTAGGTAAGCATTTCTCTGTTTCAAAAGTGTTTGATATTGATTAAGCGCTCTTAAATAAGAAATATCAATTAAAGAAATAGAAATATTTAAAGTTTTTCTGCGGGTACTTGGAGCATCTTTGATAAATTTTAAATCATCAGGATGAAACAAAACTAAAGCTATATTAGTAATGTAATCACTTATTTTTTTGATTTTCTCACCATTTATTTTGACCGTTTTACCTTCCTTAGTTAGGTAAACACGATAATTATAGGCACCTCTTTTCTCGATATCTCCTTCGACACGGGCACTATCTTTAGAAAAAGTAATAAGATTTTTCTCGTTACTAATTCGAAAACTTCGAGTTAAAAAAAGCACATAGATAGCTTCAATCAAATTTGTTTTACCTGAACCATTTTTTCCATAAATCAAATTTAATTTATCATCAAATTTCACATGAAGATGTTCATAATTACGAAAATTTAGTAAAGTTAAACTATTAATTCTCATAAATGCCCCCTAAATTTGATTTTAAGAAAAATAATAGGTAACATAATACTCCGATACCTGAGAAAATTATAACATATCTTCTGGTTTTTTTAAACGGTTTTTTCTTATTTTCCGCCCTCTTAAAGCACTTTCTAAACGTGTAGCACGCAAAACTTGATTATCTAAAACACCAAACGAGATATTTAAAATTATTTTTTTATCATTAAGGAATTCTATAACGATTCCCTCTTCTGATTTATAATATTTTTTTATATGTTTTAAACTTATCCACGGCGTATCGTGATAACGTGAAGAATTCATTGGAAAAAAGATTAATTCATTCGTTTCCTCAACAATGATAGGAGCTTTGTAATTTAAACCGATCATTGCTTCTGTCCCTTTTTTTCTTCCTTCTAAAGAACTTCCAAAATATTTACAACTATCTTCCATTATTTGATTCACATTTTTATTAACTAAAAATTCTTCATCCTCTTCATAGACTTTAACTGTGTTATTATTTATTGGTATAAGCGCCAACGTATCCGCATTAATTTCATAATTTTTCATTTAAATTCCCCCTTCAATTGAAAAATTGTTTCTAGACTAACACTTTATATTAAAATAATTTGTCGAAAAAAGAGGAATTTAAAAATTTATCCACAAAAATAGTATTTTTTATATAAATAAACGCTATTTTTACTACTTTTCTTTCAAGAAAAAAGCAAAATAAACCAACTGCCTTTAAAAATAAGAACAAAAAAACAACTTTTAGGTTATGTGTCTATTAAAAGTTGTTTTTCTTTTTATGTTATTAATTAATATGTTTTAATTGGTAAAATTAATTGAATAAGTGATTCATCAGTTAATGATTTAATAACTAATGGTTTAACATCATTATTTAGAAGGATTAAAATATCTTCATCTTTAATAGTTTTTAATGCTTCCATCATATATTTAGCACTGAAAGAAATATCGATATTTGATGTCTCACTTGTATCAATTTTAATTTTTTCTTCTGTTTTTCCTATTTCAGAGGCAAAAGAATGAATTATCATTTCCTTATTTTCAATTTTCATTTTGATAATATTTTTGTCTTTACCTTGTGTTAATAAAGCAGCACGGTCTACAGCTCCCATAAAATCACTTTTTTTACTTTGAACAATGATTTCAAATTCTGTAGGAATTAAATTAGTAGTATTTGGATAACTTCCACTTAAAATATTAGTTTGGAATTTAATATTTTTGTATTGGAATAATACTCTGTTATTAAATACATGGATATAAACATCTTCATCATCAACAAGAATATGTTCTAGTTCTGTAACATTCTTACCTGGAATAACAATGTTAACATCCCCTACTACTGGATTTGGTAATTTTATATTTTTCTTTGCTAACCTATAAGAATCGGTTGCAATACATTCTAATAAATCACCATTTATTTTTAAATTTAATCCTGTTAAGATTGGACGTAATTCTTGTGTTGAAATAGCAAAACTTGTTTGGTTGATAAGTTCCTTTAAAATTGAAGCCTTTATTATAATAGGATCTTTTTGTGTTAATAACTTAATGCTTGGATAATCACTTGGATCTAAACAATTTAAATTATATTGATTAAATTCAGAATAAATTTTAATTTTTAAACTGTCCATCATTTCAAAGTTAATGATATCACTAGGCATTTTTCTAATAATATCCAAAATATATTTACTACTTATAATAATAGTACCTGTTTTTTCGATGTTAGTAATCAACTTACTTTCTATAAATGTTTCAACAGTAAGTTCACTATCACTAGCCATTAATGTTAAACCTTCATTTTTTAATTCAAATTTAATTCCATTTAACACAGGAATAACATTTTTTGTGGATATTCCTTTTACCACATTGTTTAAATTTTCTAATAATAAACTTTTTTCAATTGCAAATTTCATAAAATCTCCTCTTTCTTTTTTATTATATAATATATATTAATAATAATATAGATGTGGATAATGTGGATAACTTTGAAGAACCTAGATTTTATCGGCGTTAAAAGCCTAAAGTTATCCACAAAGTTATTCACATTTAATGTGGATAAATCAAAAGTTATCCACATTTGGGTAAATCTATATCTTATTTTTTATATTATTTATCACAGTTTCTAAGTTTTTATTCTCTTTTAACTCGTCTGATATTTTATCACAAGCATGAATGACAGTAGAATGATCTCTTCCTCCAAATTCAAGCCCTATTCTATTAAGGTTTTCTTCTGTTAAGGAACGGCATAGATACATAGCAACTTGTCTTGGATAAGCAATATCATTACTTCTTTTTTTTCCTTTTAAATCATCAATACTAATTTTGTAATAATCTGCCACAGCTTTTTGAATAGATTCAATACTGTTTGATTTATAAACATTTGAAAAATCGGCTAAAGCTTCAATGGCAAAATTTAGAGTTATTTTTTCAGGAACTATCATGGCTGTGTAAGCCATTAAACGATTAAGAGCTCCTTCCAAAAACCTAACGTCATTTTGACAACTATTTGCGATGTATTCGATAACATCTTCATCTATAATAGTACAAATACTCATATTTTTTAATTTAGCTTTAATTATTTTGCACCTTAATTCGAAGTCAGGTGGATAAATGTCTACTGGTAATCCCCACATAAAGCGACTTCGAAGTCGTTCTTCTAAGAGTTTTAAATCATCAGGACTTCTATCAGAACTAATAATAATTTGTTTATTTGCTTGATGAAGTGCATTAAATGTGTGAAAGAATTCTTGCTGTGTTTTTTCAGCTCCAACTAAATATTGAATGTCATCAATGATTAACACATCTACATCACGGTATTTCCTTTTAAAATTAGCTGCTACTTGAATATTGTTAGCTTTATTTTCTGAATTAGATATATTGATATAATCATCTTTAAACATTTCACTTGTCGTATATAACACTTTCTTTTTTGAATGGGCAACAATATAATTTCCTATGGCGTGCATTAAATGTGTTTTTCCAAGACCACTTTTTCCATAAATAAATAAGGGATTATGAACTTTTCCTGGCTGTTCTGCAACTATCATTCCAGCAGTTTTAGCTAATCTGTTAGAATCACCAACAACATAATTGTCAAAATTTAATTCGCGAATAAGGTTTGTTTCCCATTTTTCAAAAGATTCTTCGGAATTAACTTCTGTAACATTCTCTTTTTTTTCTTTTTCACTCTCGCTGTTAATTTGGCTTGTGTCCGGTGCTAAATGATTCTCTTCTATCTCTTCTTTTAATAAAAATTCAAAATCATAATTATGGTTTGTTATCTTATAGAAAGCGTCATCAATTAAATTGTAATAGTTTGTTGTAAGAATTCTTTTATGAATTTCCATTGGTACTTGTATGTATACCTTATTATCTTGAATTTTTATTAACTTTAAATCATGAAACCAGGCATGAAATGAAGCTGAGTTGACTTCAGGATATATTTCATTAAGTATTGATTCCCACAATTTGTTTTGCTCCATTTCACCACCCCACTCGTTTTTTGCTATCCATATTCTACACTTTTTTCTCAAGTTTTGAAAGAACAAAATTCATACTAACATATTATTCACAAATTATCAACATTTTAATAGGTCTACAAACCCTTATAAATATTGAGTTTTATGGACTTATCCACACTATCAACATTCGGTTAATTCACACTATCCACAAAATTCATAAAAAAGTGGATAATGTTAACTCTACTAAATGTGGATAATGTGGATAACTTTGAAGAATATAGATTTTATCGGCGTTAAAAGCCTAAAGTTATCCACAAAGTTATTCACAATTGCTGTGGATAACATGGTAAATCTATGTGGATAAACTAAAAGTTATCCACATAGATGGTAAAATTAATGTTATTAATGTGAATAACTTTTAAAATAATGATTATTTATTGATTGAAAAACTATATATTTAGGGTTTTTAAATAAATGATTGACTTTCTTTTAATATTGATATTATAATAAGGGAGCATTTTATAACGAAGGAGGGGAGAATTATGCAAATTGGAACTTATCAACCTAATAAAAGAAAAAGAGCTAAAAAACATGGCTTCTTTGCAAGAAAGAAAACAAATATTTTAAAAAGAAGAAGAAGAAAAGGACGCAAAGAACTATGCAAATAATCCACAATTTTTATGTGGAATTTTTTTTTGAAGGAGTTTTTTATGAAAAAAAATGAAATGATAAAAAAACATCAAGAGTTTACAGATATCATCAAAAACTCACGCTACGTTAAAAATAGAAATTTTACCTTGTATATAAGGAATAGTGAATATGAATATCCACATTTTGGAATTGCGGTATCTAAAAAATTAGGAAATGCTGTCGAGAGAAATAAAATAAAACGTCGCATGAGGGTCATATTGGATGAAAATAAAAATTCGTTGCTGAATAATAAAGATTATATTATAATAATGAAAGAGAACTCAAAAAATTTAAGCTTTAAAGAATTAAATGAAAGTTTTAAAGATTTGATTAAAATAAAGGGAGAAAGATATGAAAATAAAAAATAAATTTTTGGCTATCATTTTGGTATTAACGATTAGTTTAGCCGGTGGTTGTGGCAATGATAATTATTTAAAAGATGAAAATGGTAAACTCATTGTTAATGAAACAACAGGACAAAGTGTTCAAAAAGATATTTTATGCCAACCAGAAAAAGATTCAGAACTTTATAAAATATATGAAGAAAATGAAAGCCAACTTTCTGTTAAAGTCAGTGAACTTCCTACCTGTGAGGAATTTACACCAACTTCAAATGCATATTCAGGATTATGGCAAGCTCTATTAGTAAAGCCATTAGCATTTCTTCTATTAAAAGTAGGTTATTTATTTAACAACTTTGGTATATCTGTTATTTTATTAGGATTATTGATTCGTTTAATCATGCTACCATTGTCCCTAAAAAGTATGCGCCAATCTAAAGTAATGCAACAAATGCAACCAGAAATTGCCCGAATTGAAAAAAAATATGCCGGACGTACAGACAATGAAGCTATGATGGCAAAAAGTCAAGAAACCATGATGGTTTATCAAAAGTATAAAATTAATCCTGTTTCTGGATGTTTAATTGCTCTAATTCAAATACCATTATTCTTTGCCTTTTTATCTGCAATTAATAAAGTGCCTGCTATTTTCGAAGGCGAATTATTTGGTATGAATTTAGGAATGACACCTTGGAAAGGCTTAAGTGAAGGACAATATATTTACATAATCTTAATTTTCTTAATTGTATTTACAACGTATATTTCATTTAAAAATTCTATGAAAACAACTCAGAATGATGAAATGATGAAACAAATGAACATGATGTTTATGTTTATGATTGTAAGTATTTCCATTGCGTCATTCTCATTACCAACTGCCATAGCTTTTTACTGGATTGTAACTAATGGCTTTGCAGTATTCCAAAATTATCTAATAAAGAAAATATTAGATAAAGACGATACTTCTAAAAAAAGTAAAAAAGTCATCGATGTGAAACATAAAGAAAAAAATAGAAAGAAGTGAGAATATGCCAATAGTGACAGAGTCAAAAAGTAAAATCGCAGCTCTTGAAGAAGCAAAAAATAAATTACATACCGAAAAAATTTTATACAATATTGAAGAGATAACAAGTGGCTTATTTAAAACAACTACTTATAAAGTCTCAGCGATTTCTTATGAAGAACTTTTAAATGACATAGAGACTTACTTAAAAGTTATTTTAGAAAAATTAGATATAGAAGTAAGTTTTGAAATTTTAGAAAATGAAGATAATTATGAAATAGTTATGTCTTCATCAAACAATTCACTATTAATAGGAAAAGACGGTAAAAATTTAAAGGCTCTGGAACAATTAGTAAGGGCATACGTTTCTAATAATTGGAATAATTCATTAAAAATAATTTTAAATGTAGAAAATTATCGAGAAAAAAGAATTCAGGCACTAGAAAGATTAGCTATCAAAGTTGCTAGAGAAGTTCGAAATACCAAAGTAGACGTTGAACTAGAAAATATGAATTCTTTTGAAAGAAGAATTATTCATAATAAACTTGTTAATTTTAAAGGTGTTTCTACTGTGAGTGTAGGAGAAGAACCAAATCGTCATATTGTCATAAAAGCAGAATAATTAATTTCTGCTTTTTTGAAGAATAAGTGTTATAATAAAGCGAAAAAAAAGAAGGTGTATTAAATGAACTCAACGATTGCAGCCATTTCGACTAATAATATTGGAAATTCGGCTATTAATATTATTCGGGTAAGTGGACCAGAAGCTATTAAAATAGTATCTAAAATTTTTTCTAATAAAAAATTTTTTGAAGCGGAAAGCCATACCATTCATTATGGTTTTATTAAAAATGGTACAGAAAAAATAGATGAGGTTTTAGTAATGCTTATGAGAGCACCTAAGACATATACAAGAGAAGATATTGTCGAGATAAATTGTCATGGTGGCTATGTTACAACAAATAAAATTTTAGAATTATTATTAACAAATGGAGCCGTTTTAGCAGAACCTGGTGAATTTACTAAAAGAGCATTCTTAAATGGTCGAATTAGTTTGATGGAATCAGAAAGCATTAGTGATTTATTAGAGGCTAAAACAGAAAAACAAGCCAAAATGGCTATGCAAGGTTTAACCGGAAAAACGAAAGAATTAATTGTTAATTTAAGAGAAAAAATGGTTTCACTTTTAGCTAATATCGAAGTAAACATTGATTATCCAGAATACACCGATGAACTAGTAATTACCAAAGAAAATATTGAACCTAATTTGAAAGAAATAAAAACATCTTTAAAAAAAATCATAAATGAATCTAAAAATGGTGAAATTATCAAAAATGGTTTGAACATTGCCATTATTGGCCGACCAAACGTAGGTAAATCATCTTTATTAAATACGCTTTTAGAAGAAGATAAAGCAATTGTAACGGATATATCTGGAACGACAAGAGATATTGTCGAGGGCTCTATTAATTACAAAGGAATTTTATTTAACTTTATTGATACGGCTGGAATAAGGGAAACTTATGATGTCGTTGAAAAAATAGGGGTAGAAAAAAGTAAAAGTATGATTGAGAAAGCAGATTATACTATTTTAGTTTTGAATTATAATGAAACCTTAAATGAAGAAGAGAAAGGTTTATTAAAACAAATAGCGGATATTCCAAGTCTTGTATTTGTAAATAAAATTGATCTTGAAAATAAATTAGGTAATATTACAACAAATAAAAAAATTATTTATGGAAGTACTGTTTCGAAAAAAGGTATCGAAGAATTAAAAGACACGATTTTGGAAGATTTTGCCATAGAAGATTTAAGTCAAAAAGATTTAACTTATTTATCAAACACAAGGCAAATAAGCTTAGCAAAACAAGCTATGCAAAAAATTGAAAATGTTATTAAAGCTAACGAAGAAGATGTACCAGTTGATATGCTTGCTATTGATATTAAAAGTGCCTGGGAAGATTTAGGAAAAATCATTGGAGAATATTACGAAGAAGAACTTGTGGATAACATCTTTCAAAGATTTTGTTTAGGAAAGTAGGTGGAAATATGAAATATGATATTATTGTTGTTGGTGGTGGTCACGCTGGTATTGAAGCAAGTCACATCGCTGCCTTTAAAGGACACAAAACAGCATTAATTACAATGAATATAAATAATATTGGAGATATGCCATGTAATCCTTCAATTGGTGGCACGGCGAAAGGAATCATTGTTCGTGAAATAGATGCTTTAGGTGGTTTAATGGGAAGAATCGCCGACCGTTCTCATTTTCAAATAAAAATGCTTAATAATTCAAAGGGACCCGCTGTTCGTAGTTTAAGAGCGCAAGCAGACAAGGTTACATATCCTAAAAATATGAGACAAGCTCTTAAAGATACTCCTAATTTGGATATTATTGAGGGCATGGTTGAAGATTTAATCGTCGAAGATAATAAAGTCAAAGGCATTGTTTTAGAAACTGGTGAGAAAATCTTATCTACCAGTGTTATCTTAACAACCGGGACTTATTTAAAAGCCAATATTTTAGTGGGAAGTGAAAACACTGCAGGAGGACCACACGGTGAGAGAAGAAGCAATCATTTAAGCGATAATTTAAAAAAATATGGTTTGGAAATTCAAAGGCTTAAAACAGGTACTCCTCAAAGAATTAAGGCTTCTTCTATCGATTTTTCAAAAATGCAAAAAGAATGTGGTGATGACTGTCTTTGGACGTTTTCTCATGACGAAAAAGCAACTTATAAGCCAAATGAACAACAATGTTGTTACCTTATTTACACGAATCAAAACACCCATAAAATCATTTTAGATAATTTAGATAAATCTGCAATGTATGGAGGTTATGTTACAGGTATTGGTCCACGTTATTGCCCAAGCATTGAAGATAAATTAGTTCGATTTAAAGATAAAGAAAGACATCAATTATTCTTAGAACCAGAAAGTTTATACTATGACGAATGGTATTTACAAGGTTTTTCTACCTCTATGCCACGTGATATACAAGAAAAAATGGTTCATACCTTACCTGGACTTGAAAATGCTGTCATCTCAAAATATGCTTATGCTATTGAATATGATGCGATTGATCCTTTACAAATCAAACCTACTTTAGAAAATAAAGTCATAGAAAATTTATACACAGCTGGGCAAATAAATGGTACAAGCGGTTATGAAGAAGCCGCTGGTCAAGGGCTTATGGCTGGTATTAATGCAGCTTTAAAACTTGAAAATAAAGAGCCCCTTATTTTAAAAAGAAATGACGCCTATATTGGGGTTTTAATTGATGATTTAGTTACCAAAGGAACACATGAACCATATAGAATGTTAACATCAAGAGCAGAATTTAGACTTTTGCTCCGTCATGACAATGCTGATTTAAGATTAAGAGAATATGCTCATGAAAAACAAACTATCACAGATATTCAATATCAAAATTATTTAAATAAAAAAGAAAATTTGACTAAATGTGAAGAATTTTTAAAAGAAACTAAATTAAAAATTACTCCTGAAATAAGAAAAATTTTTGTAGAAAATAATTTTATTGTTCCTATCGCGACAGAAAGTTTTTATGATTTATTAAAACGTCCTGAAATTAAGATTTCCTTTTTAAATCAATTCGTCAATATTCCTTTTGATGAAGAAATTACAGAAGAACTAGAAATTATGATAAAATACGATGGATACATAAAAAAAGCTTATAAAGAAGTCGAGAAAATGGTGAAATTAGAAGAAAAACAAATTCCAAAAGACATTAATTATAATGATGTTAAAAACTTAGCTTCAGAAGCTCGTCAAAAATTAGAAAAAGTAAGACCCATTTCTTTAGGTCAAGCTGCTCGTATAAGTGGTGTTAATCCAAGTGATTTAAGTATTTTAAGTATTTATTTAAAGAAAGAGTATGGCAAAGATGAATAAAGAAGTATTTTATGAGGAATTAGCCAAGTTAAATATTGCATTAAACGAAGAACAAAATGAAAAGTTAAATACTTATTGTGAATTTTTAATAACCTATAATGAACATACCAATTTAACAGCTATAAAAGAACGTGATGATATTTATTTAAAACATTTTTATGACTCTTTGACTCTTGCTAAAATTTATGATTTTCAAGAAGAAACTCTTTTAGATGTTGGTACAGGGGCAGGTTTTCCTGGTGTGGTACTTGCCATTGTTTATCCAGGTTTAAAAGTTACTTTATTAGACTCTAATAATAAAAAAATAAAATTTTTAGATGAACTTATTGAAAAACTAAATTTAAAAAATGTTACTACTGTTCATGATAGAGCAGAAAATTATATTAAAAATAATCGCGAAAAATTTGACTTAGTGACATCAAGAGCAGTTGCGGAGTTACGCATTTTACTAGAACTTAATATCCCTTACTTAAAAGTAAATGGTAAATTTCTAGTTATGAAAAGTAATGTCGAAGAAGAATTAGAAAATGCTTTGTCAGCTTTAAAAGTTTTGGATTGTCATTTAGATAAAGAAATATCTTTTGAATTACCTTTTAATGCCGGTAAAAGAACCTTACTTTTAATATCTAAAGATAAAGAAACAAATAAAAAATATCCTCGTTTATATGAAAAAATAAAGAAGCAAAAATTATAAAATTGCTTCTTTTTATAAATGATTTAAATATAAAAAGCTATTGCTTATTTTTTCATTTACTGATAGAATTAGTAATATAGTACAATAAGCGGTAAGGGGCTGATTTTAAGTGAATACAGATCAAAAAGTAATACAAGTACCTATAGAAGACATCATACCAAATCGTTTTCAACCACGACTTGCGTTTGATGAAGAAGGATTAAAAGAATTATCAGAATCTATTAAACAACATGGTATTATACAACCTTTAGTTTTAAGAAGGTTAGGCGATAAATATGAGATTATCGCTGGCGAAAGGAGATATAAAGCATCTACTATGGCAGGACTAAGAACCGTTCCAGCAATTATCTCAGACATCGATGATAACAAAAGTGCAGAAATTGCTTTAGTTGAAAATATCCAAAGAAGAAATTTAACCGCGATAGAGGAAGCAAAATCATATAAAAATTTATTAGATCGTGGTTATATGACTCAAGAACAATTAGCTAAAAAAATGGGTGTCAGTCAAAGTACCATTGCTAATAAACTACGACTTTTAAATTTAGTGCCAGAAGTTCAAGACGCCTTACTTCAAAATAAGATAGGAGAACGTCACGCCAGAAGTCTTCTTGCTCTTCCAAAAGAAGAACAAGCTGAATGGCTAAAGAAGATTATTTCTAATAGATGGAATGTAAAAGATTTAGACGCAGCTATTAAAAAAGCAAAAGGTACTAATGATGACATTCCTGTCGTAAATAAAACACCAGATATTAATACCATCATGAATAATAGTCAAGATATTAAAATAGATACTAACAATAAAGAAATAGAATTGCCAAATAATAATCCAGCACCAACATCTAATAAATTCTTTAATTTCTTAGAAGATGAAGCGGTAAATATTAATACGGCTATAAATAATGATACTAAACCAGTAGTACAACCAAGTTCTATTGAAGTTTTAGATGATTTTTCTACTCCTAAAGAAGAAGATACTATTATGCCATTTTTCTTTGATAAACAAGATAATAATAAAAATGTAAATCAAATAGAAGAAATCAAAAATGATCCTGAAGAAGAAATTGTGGACCCGATGGACTCTGTTATCAAACTTGATCCTAATTATTCTTCTATTGTTAAAGAAGAAAAAGGACTTGACTTAAAAACAGCTATTGGGGAAATTAGAAATTTAGTTTCTTCCTTAGAAGAAAGAGGGTTCAAAATTAGTTTAGATGAACTTGATTTAGCTGGAAATTATCAAATGACAATTAATATTAAAAATAATGATTAGAGTTTTCTAGTCATTATTTTTTTCTTCTTTGCTGACAGTTTCTATTTCAGAACCCTTAACATAATAAAAAATAGTACTATTTTCTTTAGAATTTTCTTCACCTGTCACTCCATTTTTAACCATACCAATCACGTTTTGGGGTTTTTCATACCAATTATCCGTTTTTAAGACTTTTTCCATTGTATCTAACCATATATTTTTGGAATAGTAACTAGCTTTCGCATCTATCTCATGAGCTTCATCATTTCCTGTCCAAACCATCATCATTAAATCTGGAGTATAACCAACACTCCAAGAATCGGTATTTGTGGTCCCGGTTTTAAGGGCATATTTTCTCGTCATTCTATCAGACAATGATAAGGCAGTTGGAGTCGTATAACTAGAAAAACTTTTGTTAGTGGTATTGGTCATCATTTCATTTAAAATATAGACATAATTACTATTTAAAACGATATTATGTTTTTCTTTATGTTCATATAAAATATTTCCTTCTAAATCTTCTACTTTTTCAATAAAGTAAGGTTCTATTTCATCGCCACCATTGGCAAGAGTTGTATAGCCATGTGCAAAATCAAGCATATTTAACTCACTAGTTCCTAAAGCAAGAGAAGGGTTTCCTGTTAGTTTTTCTTTAATACCAACTTTTTTAGCGGTTTCTACAAGAACATCTGTTCCTAAAAATAAATGTGTTTTTACGGCATAAATATTGTCAGAGTAGGCTATCGCTGCTGCCATGGTAATATCTTTATTGGCATAAATTTGATTATAATTATTAGGAGAATAAATCTGATTATTGGCAAAATGGAAAGAGGTTTGTTCACTTTTAAAGGTAGAAGAGGAAACAAGCCCGTTTTCCAAAGCTGCATAATACAAAAAAGGTTTCATCGTACTTCCAACTTGTCTTTTTGCTTTTGTCGCACGATTATATTGACTTTTGGCATAATTAAGGCCACCTGATAAGGCTTTTATTTTGCCCGTCGTAGGTTCTACAATAATACTTGCTACTTGTAACTCTGTTTGATTACCCATATAACTTAAAATAGTACTTTCTAAAGTGGCTTCAACTTCTTTATCTAAAGTTGTATAAATTTTTAATCCACCAGAATCTAATAATGAATTTGGAACAGATTTTATGTTATTTAACTCTGTTAAAACCGCATCTTGATAATACATTATCATTTGGGAGTTATTTTCATCTCTTTTTCCATAAATTGGAATTTCACTTTGGAAGAGATTGTTATATTCTTCTTCATTTAATAATCCATTTTTTTTCATCGCATCTGCGACAACCCAAGCTCTTTTAATACAAGCATCATAATCACTTACTGGATTATAATTACTAGGATTTTTAGGGATACCAGCTAACATAATGGCTTCTTCTAGCGTTAAATCTTTACTACTTTTATTAAAATAATATTTACTTGCGTCTTCAATACCGTAGTTTCCTTCACCATAATTGATAGTATTTAAATATCCTTCTAAAATATTATCCTTACTATAATGTACTTCTAGTTCAATCGTTAAAAAAGCTTCTTCAATTTTTCTTGACCATGTCTGGTCAAAAGTTAAAAACATATTTTTTATATATTGTTGTGATATTGTGGAAGCCCCTTGTCTTGTGTTATTTAAAAAATTAGTGATAAGGGCTTTTCCTATCCTTGGAATATCAAAACCTAAATGATGATAAAAACTTTTATCTTCTACACTTATAACAGCATTTTTTAAATCGCTAGATATATCATCTAAACTTATCCAATCATTGGAACCAGAGCCTTGATAAATAAGATTTTCAGCACTATCATAAAGGAAAATTTTACCCATATTTTTAAGTTCTAGCTTTGGCGAAAAAAAAGCATATACATAAATACCAATAAGAACCACGATAGCACTTAAAAATGTGAATAAGCAAAATTTCATACTAAATTTAACTAGTTTCATTCATTTTCACCTAATTTTATTATGGAATTTTCTTAGCAAAATATAAGTCTTAAAAAAAGTTCTTCTTTTTCTATAAAAAGCATGTTATAATGTACCGGAAAAAAGGAATGATTCCCATGCAATTAAATTGTGATATAAAAAAAAGAGGTAAAATCATTGCTAATGCTAAACGTGTTCCTTATGAACTGGAAGATAATATTTTAACATTTGAATGGGAAGACATGAAGCATTGCTTAGATTTAGAAAATATGGAATTTACAAGAGAAAATGATGATTATTCTTTTTTCTTAAATATAAAAGAACAAACCAGTGAAATTCGTTTGAAAAAGGAGAGTTATTACTTGCAAGTTCAAGTAGAGTATGCTAATCTTATGAAAGTGAAAAATATGATAACTTTGAAATATTTCATAGAAACGGATGACGAAGAAACAGAAGTTTGTATCGAATTAGAAGGTGACCAAAAATGATAACGAATAAAATAGAAAGTCTTTTAAAACAAATTTTAGAAGAATTAGAAATGCCTTTAGATAATCCGGAAGTAATTATCTCTAATCGTAAAGACTTATGTGATTATCAATTTGATGGAGCCTTTAAACTTGCTAAACTATATCATAAAAGTCCTTTAGATATTGCTTCACTTATGGTAGAAAAAATGAAAGGGCATAATTACTTTAGTCAAGTAGATTTTGTGGCACCTGGATTTGTTAATTTTACTTTAAGCGATACTTTTATAAATGAAACATTAAATGACATCTTAACGAAACCTCTTTACAATATAAAGAAACCAGAGAAAAAAACCATTGTAATTGATTATGGAGGACCTAATATTGCGAAGCCTCTTCACGTAGGACATTTAAGAAGTGCTGTGGTTGGTGAATCTATAAAAAGAATGTTAAAATTTATGGGGCACACCGTCATATCAGATGTTCATCTAGGAGATTATGGTTTACAAATAGGTCAAGTTATTTATGGTTTACAAGAAAAAAATATCGCTCCTCATGAAATTACCCTTTCTATGTTGGAAGAAATTTATCCTCAAATGAGTCAATTATGCAAAGAAAATGAAGAAGTGAAAACCAAATGTGCTTTAATAACTAAAGAATTACAAGATGGAAATGAAACTTATCAAGAATATTTCAAAGTGATTCGTAAATTATCTGGGGATGATATCAAACGTATTTATGATTATTTAGATGTTTCCTTTGATTATTGGTACGGTGAAAGTGATTCTTATCCTTATATCGAAATGCTAACTAAAGATTTAGAAGCTAAAAACTTATTAGAGGAAAGTGAAGGTGCCAAGATTATTGAAGTCAAAAAAGAAACCGACACGAAAGAATTGCCACCACTTATTTATCAAAAGAGCAATGGAGCCTATTTATATGGCACTACTGATTTAGGAACAATCAAAGAAAGAGTTTTAGATTTTAATCCTGATGAAATTTTGTATGTGGCTGATCGAAGACAAAACCTTCATTTTGAATCTGTTTTTAGAGTTTGTGAAAAATTAGGCTTGAGACAAAAATTTGAATTTTTAGGTTTTGGAACTGTTAATGGCAAAGATGGCAAACCATTTAAAACAAGATCTGGTCATACTCCTAAATTAGATGATTTATTTAAAGAAACGAAAGAAATATTTACAACATCAAGTGAAAAAAACCAAAACATGTCGGAAGAAGATTTAGATATTTTAGTAAACGCTATTATTAAATTTGCTGATTTACAAAATAACCGTGAAAAAGATTATATCTTTGATATTGCTAAATTTTCTCAAACAACAGGTAAAACAGGACCTTATATTTTATATACTTATTTGCGCGTGCAAAATATATTAAAACAATTTAATTTAAATGATATAAAATTAAATAATACTATCTATAATAAAGAAGACAGAGACTTAAGACTTAAATTAGTTGAATTAGAACAAGTTATCAACTTAGCCGTTGAAGATAAAATGCCATCTGTCATTGCTAATTATATTTATGATTTATGTGTAAATATGAACGCATTTTATGAAAATAATCATATAAATAATTTAAAAGAAGAAGAAAAAAAGCAAAATTGGCTTTGTATACTTAATTTAACGAATAGTATTATTAAAGATTTATTAAATATATTAAGTATTAAGATACCAGAAAGGATGTAAATAATGAAAAAATTAAACGAGTTAACAGAAGAAGAAATTGAAAATTTAGGATATGATGAATTAGCATACAAAATCTTAGAAGAAACTAATAAAAAAATGAAAATCACGGATTTATTTCGTCAAGTTTGTGATTTAAAAGGTTTAAGTGAAGCTGACTATGAAAATTTAATAGGTGATTTTTTTGAAATTTTAACAACAGATAAAAAATTCATTATGTTAGAAAATGGTTTTTGGGATTTAAAATCTCGTCATAGTGAAAAATTAGTCGTTGAAGAAGATGATGATTTTGAAGAAGAAAATGAAGAACCTGATGAAGAAGAAGAAGAAACAGATGTAGATGATAATTACTATGACGAAGACGAAGTAGAGGATGACAGTGATAATGACTTAAAAGATTTAGTTGTTATCGATGACGAAGACAATATGTCAGAATAGGAGTCTTTATGAAAGAAAAATTAGAAAGTATCAAAGCACGTTATAAAGAAGTAAATGAACAATTAATGCAACCAGATATTATGAGCGATTTTAAAAAATTAAAAACGCTTTCAAAAGAGCAAAGTGATTTAAAAGAAATTGTTTTGAAATACGATGAATTATTAGAATGCGAGAAAAATATTGAAGAAGCAAAATCATTAGTAAATGATCCAGATTTTCGCGAAATGGCCGAATTAGAAATGGCTGAAAATAATCAAAAAATAGCTAATTTAAATAATGAATTAGAAATTTTATTAATTCCTAAAGATGAAAATGATACCAAAAATGTTATCATGGAAATAAGAGGAGCTGCTGGTGGCGATGAAGCTAATATTTTTGCCGGTGACCTTTTAAGAATGTATACTTATTATGCTGAAAAAAATGGTTGGAAAATAGAAATTAACCATCAAATTGAAGGCTCTTCGGGAGGATTTTCTCAAGTAGAATGTATTATTAAAGGTGAAAATGTATATTCTAAATTAAAATATGAAAGTGGTGCACATCGTGTTCAAAGAGTACCTGTTACGGAAACACAAGGTCGTGTACATACTTCGACGGCAACCGTTTTAGTTATGCCAGAACTTGATGATATCGATATTGATATTAAAGAAAGTGATTTAAAAATAGACGTTTATCATTCAAGTGGGGCGGGAGGACAAAGTGTCAATACGGCGAATTCAGCTGTTCGTATTACCCATTTACCAACAAATACAGTTGTAACGTGTCAAAATGAAAGAAGTCAACTTCGCAATAAAGATAAAGCCATGCAACTATTAAAAATTAAGTTGTATGACCAAATGCAGCAAGAAAAAGAAGCATCCTTAGGAACGGAAAGAAAAAGTAAAATTGGTACAGGTGATCGTTCTGAAAAAATAAGAACTTATAACTATCCTCAAAATAGGGTAACAGATCATCGTATCGGTTTTTCCATCATGGCTTTAGACAGAGTTATGGATGGTGATTTAGAACCTATTATTGATGCTTTAATTACAGAAGATTTAAAAAGAAAATTACAAGGGGAAGAATAGTATTTATCTTTCCTTTTTAAATAGGAGAAAACATGAGAAAAACAAAAGATACTCTTACTTATTTGGTTTTACTTGAACTCGGTGATGAAATTAGTAATATTGATAAATTTCTTGATTTGGCTATTAAAGAGAAGCCTCTTGCTTTTTCGAATAAAAATGATATTTTAAAATATTCTCAAAATGTTACTCAACACCTCACTTATGACGAACTTATGGAAATTAAATATTATACAGGCTTTTCTTATGGGAAAATTAATAGTTTAAAAAGAGGCGTCTGGGACTATGATAAACTTGGTATGCAAACCAAAGAAATAAAACAAGAATACGAAGAAGCAGGTAAGAATTTAGAAAAAATAATTAGTAAAGTAGAACCGTTGCCAACAAATATGGTGACTTATCGAGGTTGTGATTTAAAATACTTTTGGCGTTTTGGCATTCATTCTTTAGAAGAACTTTCAGAGCTAAAAGGCACTTATATTTATGACAATGCGTTTATAAGTACCTCTTTATTGCAAGAAAAATGTTTCTTTAAAGAAAACATTCCCGAATATAATAACAATAATATTTTTATCGAATACTTAATTTTAAAAGATAGCACTGATGGTATTTTTGTGCCATCTTCGTATTATGATTATGAAACTGAATATCTTTTAAACTGCGGAAGTTTTTCTAAGATAATTGATGTTCAAGTTGACTCTGAAAAACAAACTGCCCATTTAAAAATGGTCTTAGTTCCTCGAAAAGTTTGGAATCGAGATTATTTACAAGAGGAGAAAAGGTCTTTATGAAACCAGATTATATTACAGATACAGACTGGCAATTACTAAGAGAAAAATATCCAAATCGTATGGATTATGTTTTAAAAAAGTTAAATGAGGACTATCCTGTTCAGTATTTAATTGGGTCAGTTCCATTTTTGAACACAGAAATAAAAGTGGATAATCGAGCTTTAATCCCTCGCTTTGAAACCGAATATCTTGTATCAAAAATAATAGATAAATTTAAAAAGGAACACAACTTAAAAATAATAGAATTAGGTACTGGCAGTGGTTGTATTGCAATTGCCTTAAAGAAAAATTTATCTTGTCAAGTAACGACGGTAGATATTTCTAAGTTAGCCTTAGAATTAGCTAAAGAAAACGCTATAGCTAATAATGTTGATATTAATTTTATTTATAAATCTATGTTTGATGTTTCATATGAAGATTACGACATTTTAATAAGTAATCCCCCTTATGTATCAATAGATGAATATGTTAGTCCAAATACTAAGTATGAACCAAGTTTAGCTTTATACGCTAAAGATGATGGTATGGAATTTTACGAAAAAATTATAGAAAAGGTTTCTAGAACTAATAAAAAACCTAAAAATATTATTTTTGAAATTGGAGCATTTCAAGGAAAAAAAATACAGAATCTAAAAGATATTTATTTACAAGATTACGAATTAGTTATTGAAAAAGATTTAACCGGTCGTGATCGTTTTGCTTTTTTTACAAAAATTGAATAAAAAAATAAATCTTAAACCAGAAATAAATTAGGTGATGAAATGAAAAAAATTATTCCTATTTTATTTCTTTTTTTTATAATTTACGGAGTTACCCACAAAGAAGAAATTATTATACCTGATTATGCTATCCGTTTTCGCGTTATTGCCAATTCAGACTCTTTTCTAGATCAATCTACAAAAATAAAAGTTAAAGATGAAGTAGAAAATAAACTAGACTCTTTAATGCAAGAAGCTAAAAACAGTACAGAAGCTAAAGAATTAATTAATACCAATCTAAATGAAATTACCAAGATAGTAGATAAGTATTCTCCTAATGCAACCATTTCCTTTGGGCAAAATTATTTTCCTGATAAAACCTATAAAGGTGTTCATTATCCGAGTGGTGAGTATGAATCATTAGTTATTACTCTTGGCCGTGGGGCTGGTGAAAATTGGTGGTGTGTAATGTTTCCTCCTTTATGTTTACTTGATAAAACAAATCAAGATAAGGAACAAGTAGAATATAAATTTTATGTTCAAGAAGTATTAAATAAATATTTTTCATAAAATTATAAATTCTTTCATAAAAATTAGGGGGAGAAACTATGAAAGAATTTTTAAATATTTTAAGTATTGCTATCGCATTAAGCATGGATACATTTTCACTTTCTTTAAGTTTAGGAACGTATAATATTTCTTATAAAAAAATTTTTCAAATTGCTTTTACAGTAGGCTTAATGCATTTTCTAATGCCTTTGTTTGGTGATTTCTTAGGTGAAAAAATAATTACATTTTTTAGTATTAACAGTCATATCTTTTTAGGTTGTATTTTACTTTTTTTAGCCTTTAATTTATTATACGAATTTTTAAAACAAGAAGAAAAAGTATCATTTGATTTATCCTTTTTAGGTATTTTATTATTTTCTTTTGGTGTTTCTATTGATGCCTTTTCTACTGGTTTAGGATTAAACGCGATTACAACGAACCAAACGTTTGCTATGGCAATATTTGCGGCTGTCAGTTTCTCATTTACCTTAATAGGTTTGTGGATAGGAAGATATGCTTCTTCCTTTCTGGGCAAAAAAGCCACTGTTTTTGGCTTAATTCTTTTATTTATTCTGGCTATTTTACATCTTTGTTCATAAATACGGTTTAAAAACCTTTTAAAATTTGATATCATATTTTTGGTAAAAACAAAGGAATGTGATAATATGCAAAAATTAAAAATTGTAGGTGGTAAAAAATTAACGGGCGAAATTCCTATTTCAGGTGCTAAAAATAGTGCTGTTGCTTTAATCCCTGCTGCTATTTTATGTGACGAAGAAACAAATATTCTAAACATTCCTGAGATATCTGATCGGGATGATTTAATAGAAATTATGACTCTTTTAGGAGCAGAGATAAATTCTCATGGCGAAAAAATGACTATTAATTCTTCACATGTTCAAAATAAAGAAATAAAAGAAGAATTAACGACTCGTCTACGCGCTAGTTATTATTTTATGGGGGCTTTATTGGGAAGATTCAAGCATGTGGAAATTTATTTTCCAGGAGGATGTCAGATTGGCCAAAGAAAAATTGATTATCATTTAAAGGGCTTTCAAGCTATGGGGGCTACCATAACTGAAGATAAAATGAAATACATTATTGACGCTCCAGAGTTAAAAGGGGCTAAAATATATTTAGATTTTGCAAGTGTCGGTGCGACGATTAATATTATGCTTGCTGCCGTGAAAGCTAAAGGAATAACGGTTATCAACAATGCCGCTAAAGAGCCAGAAATAGCTAATGTCGCTTCCTTTTTAAATAATATGGGAGCCAAGATAAAAGGTGCTGGAACGAGTAAAATAACTATTGAAGGTGTAAATTATCTTCATAAGGCCATGATTGAAGTTATACCTGATCGTATTGAAGCAGGAACTTATATCATTATTGGAGCTCTTTTAGGGCAAAATTTAAAAATTACAAATCTTATTCCAGAACATTTAACATCAGTATTATCTAAATTACAAGAAATAGGTGTTGATTTTGAAATAAAGGGAAATACAATTACTTTAAATCAAACTTCTAACTTAAAACCTTTAAATATAACGACTTTGACTTATCCAGGATTTCCAACGGACCTTGCTCAACCTATCAGTGTTTTAATGACTCAATGCAATGGTACAAGCATTTTAGAGGAAACAATCTATACTAATCGTATGGGGCAAGTACCTTACTTAAATAAAATGGGGGCCGATATTACGGTGAATAACCAAACAGCCTATATAAAAGGAAAAACCTATTTATATGGAAATGATGTCACCGCAAGCGACTTAAGAGCAGGAGCAAGTTTAGTTATAGCAGCTTTAATTGCCCAAGGACAAACGAAAATATCTAATATTGAACATATTTTAAGAGGCTATGAACATATCGTTGATAAGCTTACTTCTGTTGGGGCGGAAATAAGTTTGATTGAAGAATAAATTAATCACCTAGAATATAAAATTTACTAGGTGATTTTTTGTGAAAAAAATAATAATTTTAACAATCCTTGGGGCTGTTTTTCTATCATTTATCATATATCAATGCTTCTATCACGAACGTGTTCAAATAGTTGCTTTAGGCGATGGGATAGCCACGGGTGAAACTTATTACGATGTCACAGGGTATAGTTTTAATGATTATTTAAGAGACTATTTTGAAGAAACAAAACAAATAGATGAATATATCAAAGAATTTGCAGACAAAAAAGAAACATCAGAAACATTAAAAATGAAACTTCTTAATAATTATGTTTTAGAAAGTACAGATACCAAAATTCAGCAAGCTCTTCATGAGGCTTCTTTCATAACCATAGCTACGGGAACATACGAATTAAATCACCCTAAATTGACAACAAAAGAAATAAATAACTATTTAAAAAATATGAACAAAATAATTTCTCTCTTGCGAGTTTATAATGATAAAACGATTGTTTTACTAAGTTTATATCCTTTTCGTTATTTGGAAAAAGAAGAAGTTAAAGAAATTAATGAATCTTTAAAAAATTTATGTACAGAAAAAAATATATATTTTGTTGATATCACCAATATTGTTAACAACAATGCTTATTTTTTTAACAAAGACACGCCTTATCCCAATTATAAAGGCCATCGTTATATAAAAGACGAAATAGTAAAGGCCGTTTTCGACTAAAAATTTGAATTTCTGTTCTTGCAAGTTTCAAAATATATGTTATAATACTCTAGACATATATCTATGTCATGAATTTGACATGGCGAAAGGAGTGTATATCATGAGAAATATTCATCCAGAAATGAAAGAAGTAACTGTAAAATGTGCTTGTGGAGCAACTTTTAAAACAATGTCTACAAAAGATAATATTGAAGTAGAAGTTTGTTCAGAATGTCATCCTTTTTATACAGGTAAACAAGGAAAAGCAAGCAAAGCTGGAAATATTGAAAAGTTCAACCGTAAATATAATTTGAACAAAGATGAAAAAGCTGCCTAAGCGGTTTTTTTTTCGTTTGAAATCATTTATAATAATGATGGAGATGAAAATAATGAAAATATTTATTGGTGCTGATCATCGTGGATATGTCATGGCACATCAAATTTATGAAGAACTAAAAAAAGAAAATTATGAAATATTTTATTCAAAAGTTGCTAACACAGAAAATGATGACTATCCTGATTTTGCTTTTGATGTTTCAAAACATGTTGTAAAATCACCCGAAAATTTAGGAATTTTACTTTGTGGTAATGGCATAGGTATTTCTATTGCTGCTAATAAAGTAAAAGGAATAAGATGTGCAAGAGTATTAAATGAAGATGATGCTTATAAAGCAAGAAATCACAATGGCGCTAATGTTATTGCTTTTGGTGGTTTATCATTTGAAGAAGCTATGAAAATAGTTCATAAATTTATTGCAACACCTCTTGCCAACGAAGAAAGACATTTAAAAAGAATTCAAAAAATCATAAATTATGAAAATGGAGAATACAATGAACTATAAGGTATATCTTTATGTTTTTTTTACCATGTTAAGCGCCTTTGCTTTGTCAGGTGTTAATTTTAATAAATTTTTAAAAAAAGACCGTTATTTTGAAGCTCGTATTTTAGCTATCATTTTAAGTATGGTCTTAGGGTATCTTTTAACCAATTTTGTATGTGAATTTTTTTAGGGGGACCTATGAAAAATAAAATTTTACTTGGAGTTGTTTTCATTCTTATTTTAACTATTATTTTTTTGCCAAAAGAGATAAAAAAAGTATCAGTATCAGAAGAAAAAGAAGATGTTAAGGAATCACAAATATTTGTTAGACTTTTAGATGAACAAACAAATACGATTACCGAGGAAAATTTAGAGGATTATATCGTGGGGGTAGTTTCAGCAGAAATGCCCTCCGTTTTTAATATGGAAGCCTTAAAAGCCCAAGCAGTAGCCGCGAGAACATACGCTATGTATAAAAAGAAAACAAGAAATTTAGATTATGATTTAATTATCGGTGTTAAAGATCAGGCTTATAAAAATAATGAAATGTTACTTAAAAACTGGGGAGCTAATTTTTTTCCTAACTATTTAAAGATAAGAGAAGCTGTCAAAGAAACAAAAGGGCAAGTTTTAACTTACCAAAATAATATTATAAATGCTTTTTATTTTTCCATGAGTAATGGCTATACGGAAAATTCAGAACTTGTTTTTCAAGAAAAACTACCTTATTTAAGTAGTGTCACTTCCCTTTGGGATAACGAAAATTTACAAAATTTTGCTTACACAATCACTTTTTCTAAAAATGATTTTTGTAACTCTTTAAATATTTCTTGTGAAATTTTAAAAATAGGAGACATTACTCGTAGTGATACGCATCGTGTTTTACAAATAACAATTAATGATAAAACTTTCAAAGGAACAGAATTTAGAAGTAAGTTAGGTCTTCGGTCTACTGATTTTGAAATAAACCTAGAAAATGAAAATGTTACGATTACCACGAAAGGTTATGGTCACGGTGTTGGCATGAGTCAATATGGTGCAAATGGGATGGCTAAAGATGGTTATTCCTATCAAGAGATATTAGCGCATTATTATCAAAATACAGAACTCAAAAATATTTATGCATAATTTTAATCATTTCTTCCACACTATTTTTAGGAGGAAGAAAAATGAAGAAAAGAAAATTGCGTAGATATGTTTTACCAACTTGTTATCTTTTAATATTAGGTATCATGGTTGCTAGTGTGACTTTCCTGACCAAAAATTTACTTACCAAAAATATTACAAATGACGATCACTATAATTATTCGATGAGTGTCTTTGATGAGAAAGAAGAATCTACTGGTCAAGAAGAAAATGAAAGTAATACTACTTTAAATGAAGAAAAACCTATTAAGCCATTTACCAATGAAACTGTAGATATTTCAAAATCATTTTATCAAGTAAGTGAAACGGCCGAAAATCAAGAAAAAGCTTTAATTTATTATGAAAACACTTATATGCCTAACACGGGTGTTTTGTATGAAGCAGATGAATCTTTTGAAGTAGTCGCAGTGTTAGATGGTACCGTTAAAGATATTAAAACAGATGAAATATTAGGTTCTGTTTTAACCATTTCTCATAATGATAAACTAACTACAGTTTACTATACGTTTGGTGAAATAAAAGTAAGTGTCGGTGATAATGTTACTAAAGGAACTGTAATTGCTACATCAGGAACTACCAAACTTCAAACTGCTAAACCACAAACCTTACTTTTTGAAGTTTATTATAATGGTACTTTAATGAACCCACTAGAATTTTATGAAAAAAATATTAACGATTTAAAATAATATTATAATAGTCTTGTGCATGCACAAGGCTTTTTTGAGCCTTAACCTTATATACTATAGCACACTTTTTTAGGTTTTTGTATCCCCAAAAAAAGATGTTTTTTTTCTTAAAAATCTGTGTTATAATCGCTTTTAGTAAACTTGTTTTTAGTGGGGTGAGGGTATGAGAATTGTTGTAATTGAAGACGAAGAAAGAATTCAAAAACAGATTGATAAAATCATTAAAGAGTTTTCTTTTGAAAATGAATGTGATGTAGATACATTATTCTTTAACAAATATGACAAAAATTTAAAAGATGAAATTTTAAGTGTTCAATATCCTAAAATATACATAACTGATATTGAACTAAAAAACAGTATTAGTGGTATTGATATTGCCAAACGGATTAGAAGTGTTGATTGGGATAGTGAGATTATTTTCATTACAAGTCATGATGGTATGTTTGAACAAGTTCATAGAAATTTATTAGAAGTCTTTGAATTTATTGAGAAATTTCAAGACTTTGAAAAGAGATTAAAAAGAGACTTGAAAATTATTTATAACAAAAAGGCTGATAAAAAAATTTTAAAAGTCCTTGGTAAAAAAGTAAACGTAGAACTTTATATGAAAAACATAACTTACATTATGAGAGAAAAAGAAGATAGAAAAGTCGTTATTCATACTAATAATGATGTTGAATTTAGAGTTAATTCTACTTTAGCAGAGATTAAAGAACAACTAGATAGTCGATTTGTCCAAACTCATAAAAGTTGTATTATTAACAAAGATTATATTGTTTCTAAAAATTATTCTAAGGGCTATGTAGACTTATCTACTGGTTTGAGATTATTTTGTTTATCTAGAAACTTCAAAGATGAGGTGGAAAGATGAAAATTATAATTTTTGTGTTATATTTCATATCTATTATGTTAATTTACGCATCTGCCCTTTATTTATATAGTCATATTATTCATGAAAAGCCAAAAGTAAATAAATTTTATATGTCGATTTGTATTGTTTGTGTGTTTATTCAGACATATTTACAAATTAATGGTTTTTCAGCAATAACACCCCTTTTTACTGTTGGATGGTTAATTGTTTTTGGAAGAAAATTTTTTGATACTTCGTGGAAGGAGACAATTATTTGTCTAGTTATGATTTGGACCATTTTATTTCTTATTGATGTATTGACAATGTTTCATATGAATCAAATTGAACTTTATAATTTTGATTTAACGGTAATTCAAATTTTCAAATGTCTTTCTTCAATAACCATGTCAGTCTTGCTAATATTTGTTTTTCAATTTCCTATAATTATTAATGGTCTATCAAAACTATTCAAGGTTTTGAATCGTTTAACGATACGAGCAGCTGGTGTTACTTTGGCAATTGTTTTATATTTTGCTTTAGGAACATTATGCTATAGACATATGAATAACGAAAAGGATATTGTATATTTAATTATTATTCTTTTAGTTTCTGTTATTTCCATTATTGTATTGCTTTATCTTATTCACTTAAATTATGAAATTGTGGTTTTGAAATCAACAAATGATATTATAGGACAAAATAATGAAACTCTTTTAAAAACTTTGAATGAGTATCGTATTATGAAGCATAATATCAATAATAAGTTACTAGGAATTAAATCTGTAGGTAATAAAGATACTAGAACAATGATTAATGAAATTTTAAAAGAATATGATTCTAATAAGTATTTAAAATCTGAGATTCCTTTTATGCCTAGTGGTTTAAACGGTTTTATTCTAGAAAAGTTCTATGCTTATGCTGATAAAAATTTGAAAATTCAAATTGATAACAATGTTAAAGGAAAAATTTTGGATATATTAGGTCCTAAAAATTATAATTTATTATGTGAAGCTTTAGGTGTTACTTTAGATAATGCTTTAGAATCAGCATCACAGACAAAAGATAAAATAATTTTTTTGGAATTTACTGAAACTGAAAAAACAGTTAATATTAAGGTCATGAATACTTTTAAAGGAATAATAGATACAGAAAAATTAGGTACGATTGAGTATACTTCTAATAAATTAAACGGTCATGGCTTAGGATTATATTCTTTATTTAATAAAAACACACTTTATATTACAACTTCTATTAAAAACAATTTTTTTAGAAGTGAAATTAAAATAAACAAAAAACCGAGTAGTTAATACTCGATTTTTTTTAAAGTATTATTATAAAATGTCCATGTCTGCAACTGGTTCATCAAACCACATAACTAAACAAGCAGACGAAGCAGATTTAGCAAATAAATTTGCGATACCTGCTAACATATTGGCTAAAAACATAATAACACTCCCTTCCTTATCCATTGTTCAAATCTATATTATAAATTTAAACCATCATTAGCGCTCTTCAAAGTGTTTATAATTATTAAAAGGAGTAGATAATAGTTTATATGTGATAGGGTTTATCGAAATTGATTCTAAAATAATTGCATAGATAATAACGTTTTTATAAATTATGTTTGTTGTGATGAAATATAATATTATAAATATTAAAAGAATTAAATTGGCAAATATTTTAGCGCGTATTCTTTTTTTCTTTCTAATAAGTGGCCTCGCAGGTGTATCTGCTGGAGCAAATAAAAGAAAGACAACGATACCTATTATCATAATGAGGTAGGCGATTAAATTTGGAAAAGAACAATATTTGATAAATAAGCTTCCTCCTATGTATAAAGGAAGAGTTGTAAACCAGCATTCCGTGCTTGTTTTCATATGAATACCAAATCCAAATAATCTTAAAGCCCAAACTCCCAAAGCAAGTAATAAAACTTCTGGTAAAATGTTTAACCATATGGCTAATATTACAATGACAATTGTTTTGGTTATAAGGTTATAAAATGCTTCCAATCCATATCTTAATCTTTTTTCCTCAAGTTCACTGACTTCTCTGCCTTTTTTAATAAACGTTAAAGAAGATTCAATAAACTTTTTTTTCACTACATCACTTCTCCTTACAAGAAAAATTTTAGCAATTTAAAAGCTTACTAACCCAAAAAATGTCTCAAAGACAGGGCAAAATGCTTAAAAAACATATTTTGAGTAAAAATTTCTTTTTTGAATAAATGTTAGACGCGAAAATATACAAAAGAAAATTCTATCTAAAGGAGAAAAAAATAAGTGTGCTATAATGTTCTCGTCGTGAGTTATGTGTTATTTATTTGTCGGAATTTGTCGCACGAATTAAATTGCAGTCCACACATAAACATGATAGTTTAGTAGTGTAGTATATGAGTGGGAAGGAAGTGAGTGTTTTGTTAACTGGAACAGTAAAGTGGTTTAACAATGAAAAGGGTTATGGCTTTATACAATTTGGTGATCTAAAAGATATATTCGTTCATTATTCACAAATCACAATGGATGGATATAAAACATTGAAACAAGGAAATCTAGTCGACTTTAAATTAATTGAAACCGCTAAGGGGCTACAAGCTATTAATGTTGAAGTTGAGCAAACTATAAATGCGTAAGGAAAGAGGAAAAATATGTTAAGAGGAACAGTCAAATGGTTTAACAATACGAAAGGATATGGTTTCATTCAATATGGTGATTTAGAAGATATTTTTGTTCACTATTCAGCTATTCGTATGGAAGGGTATAAAACTTTGAAAGAGGGAAATATTGTAGAGTTTAAATTAATTGAAACAGCAAAAGGATTGCAAGCTGTGAATGTTGAAAATGTATCAGAGGTTTTGAATTAAGCTACCATTATAGGGTAGTTTTTTTCTTTAAATTTTGTTAAAATATAAATAGGAAGGTGATAGCATGAGAATTGAAATTAGAGGAGATAAAGTAAAAATTACTGATTCTATTAAAGCTTATGTTGAAGAAAAGCTTGGTAAGTTAGATCAATATTTTGAAAGACCAGCGGAATTAAAAGCCTATGTCGTTATCCGCGTAAGAAATAAAAGTGATATTATTGAAGTAACTATTCCAACCCCAAAATTTTCTTTAAGAGCAGAAACATCTCATGAAGATTTGTATGCAGCTATTGATTTAACAGTTGCAAAATTAGAAGGGCAAATTCGTAAGAATAAAACGAAAATGCGTAAAAAATTTAAAGATATTATGCAATATGAACTTCTAATGCAAGAAGAAGAACCAGAAAATACTTCCGACATTGTAAAAAGAAAGACCATTGAGTTAAAACCAATGGATGAAGAAGAAGCCATTTTACAAATGGAATTATTAGGACATGATTTTTACATTTTCAAAAATGTAAAAAGTGGTACCGTATCTGTTTTATATCGACGTAGAGACGGTTCTTACGGAATCATTGAAGAACAAGAATAAAATAATGAAGGTAGCCTTTAATAGGTTACTCTTTTTTAGGTATACAAATAAAAAGTCAAAAATACACGAAATGTGTAGAATAATGATTGAAACCTTAAAAAAATCCTTAAAAAATAAGCAAAAGTTTGCTTATTTTTTAAAACATATGATAGAATTGTAACTATGGAGGTTAGATAACTATGGGAATATTTAGAAAACTAATAGACTCAGAATATAAAGAATTAAAAAGATTTGAAAAAATTGCTAACGAAATTATGGCTAAAGAAGATTCTTTAGTAAAACTTAGCGATGATGAATTAAAAAATAAAACCAAAGAATTTAAAGAAAGATTAGAAAATGGCGAATCATTAAATGATTTGGTAGTAGATGCATTTGCTGTTGTAAGAGAAGCTGATTATCGTGTTTTAGGTGAAAAGCCTTATTTTGTTCAAATTTTAGGTGCTTTAGCTATTCATTATGGTAATATTGCTGAAATGAAAACTGGTGAAGGAAAAACTTTAACAGAAACTATGCCAGCTTATTTGAACGCTTTAGACGGTAAAGGGGTTCATATTATCACTGCCAATGAGTTCTTAGCAAAACGTGACTCAGAATGGATGGGAAATATTTATCGCTTTTTAGGGTTAACGGTTGGTCTTAATATGCGGGAAATGACTCCTAAAGAAAAACAAGAAGCTTATAAATGTGATATTTTATACTCTACAAATAATGAAATCGGTTTTGACTACTTAAGAGACAATATGGTTGTTAGAAAAGAAGATCGTGTTCAAAGACCACTTAACTTTTGTATTGTCGATGAAGTGGACTCTATTTTAATAGATGAAGCAAGAACACCACTTATTATTTCAGGTGGAAAGCAAAATGCTAAAAACCTTTATATGGACGCTGATAAAGCTGTAAAATCTTTAAAAGAAGAAGATTATACAGTGGATCCTAAAACTAAGAATGTATCCATTACAGAATCAGGTGCTGAAAGACTTGAAAAATTCTTTCATTTATCAAACTTATATGATGTGGGTAATTCAGCATTAGTTCACCATATCAACAATGCTTTAAAAGCAAATTATGGTTTTAAAAAAGATGTTGACTATGTTGTGGACGCTGGCGAAGTCATCATTGTCGATCCATTTACGGGACGTTTAATGCAAGGACGTCAATTTAGTGAGGGACTTCATCAAGCTATTGAAGCCAAAGAAAATGTGACCATTAATGAAGAAACGCAAACGATGGCAACGATTACATTCCAAAATTTATTTAGAATGTACAATAAATTATCTGGTATGACCGGTACGGCTAAAACAGAAGAAGAAGAATTTAGAAATATTTACAACATGTATGTTATTCAAATTCCAACTAATAAGCCAGTTATTCGTGAAGATTTAGCGGATTTAGTTTATTCAACAGAAGCTGGAAAATATGAAGCGATTGTTAAAACGATTAAAAAAATTCATGAAACAGGACAACCTATCTTAGTAGGTACAATTTCTGTTGAAAATAACGAACGTCTTTCTAATATGTTGAAAAAAGAAGGCTTAAAACATGAAGTTTTAAATGCTAAAAATCATGCTCGTGAAGCTGAAATTATTGCTCATGCTGGTGAAAAAGGTGCAATTACTATTGCAACTAATATGGCAGGTCGTGGTACCGATATTAAACTTGGTGAAGGTGTAAAAGAACTTGGTGGTCTATGTGTTATTGGTACAGAACGCCATGAATCTCGTCGTATTGATAATCAGTTAAGAGGACGTGCTGGTCGTCAAGGAGATCCAGGTATGAGTCAATTCTTTGTTTCTTTCGAAGATGATTTAATGCGTCGTTTTGGTACGGATAAAGTTAAAAATATGGTAATGGCTTTAGGCCTTGTTGGAGATCAAGCCATTCGTTCTAAATCACTTACCAAGTCAATTGAATCTGCTCAGAAAAAGGTAGAGGGTAATAACTTTGATATGCGTAAAAACTTACTTGATTATGACAACGTTGTTAACGAACAAAGAAGAATGATTTATGAACAAAGAAATAACATCATAGATAATGAAAGTATTCATGACACAATTAAAGAAACATTTAGAAATGTTGTCGAAGATATTGTGACAGCGCATACTCATGAAGGTAAAACTTCAGATGAAGATTTACAAGAAATAGTTTCTTATATCAATACTAATTTCTTAAAAAGCCAAGTTTTAAAAGGAAATGAAATTAAAGACTTAGATGAAAGTGAAAAAATTGAATATATCACTAACATGATTAATGAAGATTATGAGTTAAAAATTAAAGATGCCCCTCATTTTGATGAATTTGAACGTTCTATTTCTCTTCGCATTATTGATTCTTTATGGGTAGAACATTTAAATGCCATGGAAAGTCTAAAAGAAGGAATTTTCTTAAGACAATATGCCCAAACAAATCCATTACAAGCATATACAATGGAAGGTTATGATATGTTTGAACAACTTTTAAATCGTATTGATGATACCATTGCGCAATTTTTATTAAAAGCAAATATTGAACAAAATACGGAAAGAAAACAAGTTATAAAGGGTCAAGCTAATGATTCTAAAGAAGGCGAACATCATACGGTAAAAAATACTAAAAAAGTTGGACGTAACGATCCTTGCGTTTGCGGCAGCGGTAAAAAATACAAAAATTGTTGTGGTAAATAACCTCACAAACCATTATAAAACAAGAAATTGTTAAAAATAAAAAATGATAAAATTGTCCACAGATGACAATTTGTCCACATATCGTAAATTATGTGAATAAAATCTACTGTAATTAAAGGATGTCAACAAATATTTTGCTGACATCTTTTTTTACTGAAATTATGTAGATATTAAAAATAAATTAGAGTTTGAAATCAAATTTGAAAATAAGAATTTGGCTTTAATACACAAATGTAATAAGATTTTAGAAAATTTCAATATTTATCGAGATTACTACTCAGTATTAAAGGACTTGTTATATTTTAAAAGTATATATATTAAATGATAATATTTTTATAAAATAAATTTAAAAAATATGATATTATGCTAATAAGTTAGTTGGTGATATAGAGTGTTAGAAGAAAAACTGGAAAGTTTAATTAAAGAGGCTCAAGAAATACGTAAAAAGGACCTTGAAACTGATTCTGCAAATTATTATAACGATAGATTTTATAATTTAAGTAATTTTATTTCCAATAAATTAAGTAGTACGTTTTTTAAAAATAGAAATGCTAAAATTATTGTAAATCATTTTGATGAAATTCTTCCATATATGGTTAGGTCAAATGTAGCAACATTTATGATAAATGGCGATTTGTTAATAAAGCAAACTAATTTTAAAGAAAAATTTGTAGCAGGATTAAAGAATTATCCTTATCAAAATGAAATAGGCATTCTATTTTATAGTATTTGGGTTTCTTTAGGGAGTGATTTAAATAAATTTAATAATTTTATTACTAATGATATTTTAGAAGTATTGGCAAGTTTGGATTTAAATAAAATGTTTTCTATAGATATATTAAATAAGCTTAATACTGAAAAACAAAAAATATTTTTGAAATTATTGATTATAAATAAATATAATATTCCATACTCATCTATTGACTATAAGGAAGACGCCAAACAAATAATATATGATAATATAACTTTATTTATTGAAAATTCCAAGAATTTATATAATTTACTAAACACCTTGAAAGATAATCAAGTTGCTTTTTTAAAAGTAAAATCCTATATTGATAACAATGAAGAAATGGCACTAAATTCTATATTTTTTGAAAATGATTACCTTGCGAAAATAAAGGATTTAACTTTAAAAGAAATAATCAGATTAATAATATTAGATGTTATGAAAAATGAAAATGTAAAATTTTCTGATATTACCTTTGATAGTGGTGGTTTCTCAAATGTATTATTAGTAGGAAATAAAGTGATTAAATTAGGAAGTCGACTTACTAAAAAATTTCCAAATAATCCCTATATAATAGCTCCTTTACTACGCAGAGAATTAAAAAATGATGAAGAAACGTGTTTTGTTGAAGTTACTGAACGAGTAAATACTACTTCGAAAGTTAGTAACGAAGAATTGTATCAATTATTTAAGAATTTACGTAATTTAGGTCTCGTTTGGATTGATGTGAAAGATGATAATGTGGGACGTTTAAAAAGTGACAATATAATATATTGGCATGAAAATTTAGAACCATCTGAAGACGCTTTAGAATTAGAATCTAAAAGAGGAGTATCAATTTTAAAACAGGGCGATTTGGTTATCTTAGATGCTGACTTTATTTATGATGAAAAGGATCCTAATATTAAATATTCCATCGCGACACCTTTATATCAAACATTTGAAAAAAGATATCGATTTGAAAAATTAAAAGAAAAAGAAGAAAAACTAAAGATGGTTAACGAAAACGAACCAAATAATCATGATTTGAATGAACACATAAAAAGGCATAGATAAAATTAAAATGGAATTTTATATTTTAATCACAAAATTTAAATACGATAAACAAAATGTTAATATAGACATTTAATTTATGTTTTGCTAGAATATTGGCATGAAAGCGAGGAAGCTATAAATTATAGCTAAAATATTATGAAACTATATAATTTAAAAAATTTAGTAGTTGTAAGTATTAATGATAAAAAATTAATTTGTCATAGAAAAGAGGAAGAATTATCATTATCAGAAGCTTTAACTGGTTGTTTAATTTGTCTAGAAGGTCATTCAGAAATAATTCCTTTACAAAAAAAGTATTGTTTTAATAATGCTCGGCCATTTTGCGTATTAGATAAAGAACAAATAATAAAGTATTATTTAAAATTAAATCATTTAACTGAAGAATCAACATCTGAATTAATGCTTTTAATTGAGCAATCTTTAAGGAAGTATTATCAGGAATGTGAGACTTCACTTTCTTTTGAAGAAAAAACAAATATCAAAAACGAACTTGAAAAAACATGCGCCAATTGTGCAAATGCTACATGTCGTGTACCAAATGTAGAAAAATCACTAGATTCTTCTGATGATTGTTTGGCTTGGCATAATCCAACTCTTGTTGGAAAAGAAATGGTTAGAAAACGAGTAAAAACTAAATATAATACACCAAATGCTACCAAAATTTAGATGGTAGTTTTTACTTGTTAATAAAAAATGTGCTATAATAAATACAACTTTTTTAGGTTGCTAGTAAAAGCAGTTAGGAGGTCAATATGTTATCATATGGGAAAAATGTTTTACTAAATACTAATCCAAAAGAAATTCGAAAAGTATATTTAAGTAAATCAAAGAAAGATCCAGAGGTTTTTGAATATTTAAAAAACAATCAAATTCATTATGTTAATGTGGATAACCAAATGTTAAACAAAATGACAAAAGAAAATCATCAAGGAATTGTTTTTGAAAGAGATGAATTTCAATATCAATCTTTAGAAAGCTTATACAATAAAAATTTTGTTGTTTTGTTAGACCATTTAGAAGATCCTCATAATTTTGGAGCTATTATAAGAACTTGTGAAGCAGCTGGAGTAGATGGAATTATTATTCCCAAAGATAGAAGTGTCTCTGTGACAGATGTTGTAATTAAAACAAGTGTTGGAACTACCGAAAATGTTCCTATCATTAAAGTATCCAATTTAACAAACGCTATTAAAAAATTACAAAAAAATAATTTCTTTGTCTATGGCAGTGATATGGATGGAACCGACTGTCGTGAAGTGTCATTCGCAGATAAAAAAGTTCTTGTGATTGGTAACGAAGGAAAAGGTATTAGTCCTATCATCGAAAAAAACTGTGATGAAATGATTAAAATTGCCATGAAAGGTAACGTTAATAGTTTAAATGCTTCTGTGGCAGGAGCCCTTTTGATATATAAAATGGGAGGTCTCATATGAGTTATGAAGAAGAGGAATTAATGCTTTTAGATATGATTTGTGAATCAAATGACGAAGTAAGAAACACTCTTTATAAAACATATGAACCAGTAATAAAAGGAATTGTCAAAAAATACGTTAGAAGTGCCAAAAAATTAGGTATTGATTTAAATGATTTAATGCAAGAAGCAAATGTTGGCTTTACCGATGCATTAAATAGGTATGACGCTTCTAAAGATGCCAGTTTAAAAACATTTGTCAGTGTTTGTGTTGAAAGAAGGCTTTTAAATTACGTTTATAAACAACGAACTAAAAAAAATCAAATTGAACAAGAAAGTTTATCTTTGGATTATGATTATGATCAAGATGGGCTTACCTTAAAGGAAATCTTAAAAGATGAAAACGCAGACCCGTCTCATCAAATATTGATTCAAACACAATATAAAAATGTTTTAAATACAATTAAAGAAAAATTATCTAATCAAGAATACGAAGTTTTTTCTTATATGTTAGATGGTCTTGACTATTTAGAAATTTCTAAGAAATTAAATAAAAGTCCTAAACAAGTTGACAATACCATTCAAAGAATTAAAACGAAAATAAAAACAACCTTTAAGGAGGGAGAAAACTATGAATAAAAAAGAATGGCTAAAAATTATTGCTTTCTTAGCTGTTTTTGTAGCTTTTAGTATTGTCATTATAAGAGTTGTATCTTTTGAAAGACAAAAAGATGATGTAACAATTGATACACCTGTTATTGATGATACCAAGAAAGACGAAGGAATTTCTTTTGAAAATAACTCTTCTTTAGAAGAAAATGAAATAAGAAAGCTAATTGAAGAAAAAAGAGAAAATTTGAAACAATTTTTTGAAGATACTAAATTTTATAAAGTAAGTGAAGTATCCAAAGATTTTACAAGTGAAGATGATGATAATTATATTGTTTTAGATACTAATTTTTTTGATAGTTTTAAAACAATGGTAACAGAAGCTATTTATGATCATTATTGGAATCAATTTGCTAAAGTGAATAAACGTAGTGATATTCTTGTTAAAGAAGATTTGTATGTTACAAAAAAAGGCATTTTTGATGATATATATTATGAAAGTGCCATTGCAATCAATGATGTCACGGAAGAAAAAATAGTTTTAAGAAAAGCTACGGATAAAGAGATAAATGCTTACATTAACATTAAGTATTGTGAAGATGATAACGCTTGTGTTCGAGACGAACTATATCATTTTGATTTGATACAAATTAATGATGAATGGCTTATTGAAGATTTTACAACTAAAAAGAATTAAAAAACTTGCAAACACTCGTTTCTTGTGATAATTTATATATAAGAAGCACGCGAGTGTTTTTATTTTGGAAAAATATTGAGGTGAAAAAATGGCAAAAACTAAAAAAGTTAAGGCTGAAAAATCAAAAAAACCAAGTTATTTAAAAGAAGTAAAAGACGAAATGAAAAAGGTATCTTTTCCAAGTGCTAAAGAAGTAACGACATATGCAATAGCTACTATTGTTATCGTGGCACTTCTAATAGCTTTCTTCTTATTACTAACAGCATTATTATCTTGGGTTAAGGGGGCATTTTAATGGAAAAGTTATGGTATGTTGTAAACACTTATGTAGGTCATGAAGAAGCTGTTAAAGAAAAACTTGAAATGCGTACCGAATCCATGGGAATGCAAGATCACATTTTTAGAATTATTATTCCAGAAATAACTGAAGTTGAAGTAAAAGACGGTGTCAAAAAAGAAAAAAAGAAAAAAATGTTTCCTGGTTACGTTTTAGTAGAAATGATTATGAGCGATGAAGCATGGTATATTGTTCGTAATACACCAGGCGTTACAGGATTTATTGGTTCAAGTGGAAAAGGGGCTAAACCAACTCCGCTACCTCCACAAGAAATTGATCATATCTTAATTAATATGGGTATGAGTCGTGTTGATGTTGAATCAGAGCTTGCTGTCGGCGATAAAGTAACTATTGTGGATGGACCATTTAAAGGTATGGAAGGTACCATTCATACTATTGATGCAGAAAACAATCGTTTAACAGTAACTATTGATTTATTTGGACAAGAAACCAGTGTAGAAGTGGAATTATTCCAAGTAAATAAATTACAATAAATCATATTAAATAAAATTTTCAAAAGGAAGGATAATTTGCTTGTCAAATCCTTCCTTTTATGCTAGTATTTTAATTGCAATCGAAGTTCTCTAACTTTGACTGTATCAAGTGGGAGGGATTTTAGTGCGGACTTGCCCATTACCACTTACACGTTAAAAACAATAAAATCCAAAGAAAGGAGAGTGTTTTCGTGGCAAAAGAAGTCGTAAAAAAAGTAAAATTACAAATTCCTGCTGGAAAAGCAAATCCAGCTCCACCAGTTGGTACTGTTTTAGGTCCTGCTGGTATTAACATTCAAGATTTTTGTCAAAAGTTCAATGATGCAACTAAAGACAAAATGGGTGATGTTGTTCCTTGCGAAATCTCTATCTATGATGATAGATCATTTGACTTCGTATTAAAAACTCCACCAGCTGCATTCTTACTTAAAAAAGTAGCAAAACTTCAAAAAGCTAGTAAAAAAGGTGCTAATGAAGTAGTAGCTACTATCACAAAAGAAGAATTAAGAAGTATTGCTGAAACAAAACTTCCTGATTTAAATGCTTATACAGTTGAGGAAGCAATGAAAATCGTTGAAGGTACTGCTCGTAATATGGGTATTGCTGTTAAAGGTTTAAATGATGTTGAATTAGCTGAACAAGAAAAAGAAGCTCATGAAGAAGAAGCTGAAAGAGAAAAACGTGAAGAAGAATTAGCTGAAATGGAAGCAGAAGTTAAAGAAGGTACAACTGCAGAAGTTGAAGTAATTGGAAAAAATAAAGAAGAACAAACTGAAGAATAATTTAAACTTGAATAGTCCGCTTAAAATACCACAGTTAGGAGGGAAATCATGAAAAAATTTGGTCGTAAATATGTGGAAGCTAGTAAGAAATTAGACAAAAATACTTCTTACAGCGTTAGTGAAGCAATTCATTTAGCAAAAGAAACATCTGTTACTAATTTTGATGGTACTGTTGATTTTGCAATGAAGCTTAATGTCGACCCTAAAAAAGCTGATCAACAATTACGTGGTTCTCTAGTATTACCAAATGGTACTGGAAAAACAAAACGCGTATTAGTTATCGCTAAAGGTGCTCAAGCAGAAGCTGCTAAAGCTGCTGGTGCATTATATGTTGGTGAAAAAGACATGATTGAAAAAATTCAAAAAGAAAACTGGTTTGATTTTGATGTCATCGTTGCTACTCCAGATATGATGCCAGAACTTGGTAAAATTGGTAAAATTTTAGGACCTAAAGGTTTAATGCCAAACCCTAAAACAAATACCGTTACACCAAACCCAGCTAAAGCTGTTGAAGACATTAATAAAGGTATGGTTGAATTTAGAACAGATTCTTATGGAAATATTCATGGTATTCTTGGTAAAGTATCTTTCGATGAAAAAGCTTTACAAGAAAACTTAGAATATGTTGTAAAATCTATTTCAAAATTAAAACCTGCTAGTGTTAAAGGAAAATTTATCACTTCTATTAGTGTTTCAACAACAATGGGCCCTGGAATTAAAGTAGATCAAAATTCTTTTGACATTTAATTTATAACATATTATAATAAACATCAGAAAAAGCGCAATACCGAAGACAGCAAGGGGAGTATCCTTAATAATCTTGCCGAGGGACGTTTACTAAATTAGACCTAGTCTATTTAAGCTCGTCCAATCGGAGGAGCTTTTTTGATAGTTAAGCAAAGGAGGAAAAGTTATGGCTAGCACAAAGATTCTTGCTCAAAAGAAAGAAACTGTAAATGATATTGTTAATAACATTAAAGATAGCGAATCTGTTATTTTATTCCAATATCAAGGTTTGACCGTTGCAGAACTTTCAGAGTTAAGAAAAAAACTTAGAGAAACTGATGCGACAGTAAAAGTTTACAAAAACACTTTATTAAAAAGAGCATTAGATGAATTAAATTTAAGTTTTGATGGTTTCTTAGAAGGTCCAAATGCTATTTTATTTGGTAAAAATTTACTTGAACCAATTAAAGTGATTGCAGACTTTGCAAAAGAACATGAAAAACTTGAAATTAGAATTGGTATCATCTCAGGCTCTGTAGCAGACTTAGCTACAATTAACGAATATGCTACAATACCTTCACGCGAAGGCTTATTAACAATGCTTGCTGCTGGTATGATGGAACATGTTCGTAACTTATCCATTGCTCTAAATCTATATAGTGAGCAAAAGGAAGAAAACTAGAAAGGAATTGATTAAAATGGCTAAAATTACAAAAGAAAATTTTATTGAATCATTAAAAGAAATGACTATTCTTGAAGTTAAAGAATTAGTTGACGCAATGAAAGAAGAATTTGGAGTAGATCCAAGTGCTGTTGCTGTTGCTGCTGCTCCTGCAGCTGCTGCACAAGAAGAAGATACAAATAAGACTGTCGTATTAAAAAGTGCTGGAGGAAACAAGATTGCTGTAATTAAATTATTAAAAGAAATTACAGGATTAGGACTTGTTGAAGCTAAAGGTTTAGCTGATAACGGTGGAAATGTTAAAGAAAACGTTCCAACTGAAGAAGCTAACCAAATTAAAGCACAACTTGAAGAAGCTGGCGCTGAAGTAGAACTTGCTTAATTAATGGAAAAGGTCGGGTAGTCTCGGCCTTTTTTTTGGAGGATAATTTGTCAAATCAAGTGCAACATTCACATAAATACTCATTAAATAATTCTT
>ERZ1023839.42-NODE-42-length-45500-cov-70.995401_pt1 | contig 45500 bp, 71 predicted proteins | sample MGYA00380383_ERZ1023839 | MGnify/ENA primary metagenome ERZ1023839 (study PRJEB33179, sample SAMN07449065) | human gut metagenome | biome: Human-gut; feature: Human associated habitat; material: Faeces | host: Homo sapiens | place: India:Kasaragod | collected... | reverse complement strand
CCTCCACCCCGGAGCTTTGCACCCACTAAAGCACCTTAGTGGATAGATACATTATAGTTCTCTATCTGCTAATTGTAAAGACAAATAAGAACAAATAAGGAGAAATTAGCACGATATGAGCGAAATTAGAAACGAAAATCAGCCAACATGGGCTGACATTGAAGTAGCGCTTGCAACTGACATTGTCAGAGAAAGCAAGAAAAAATCAAGGAGATGGTTCACTGCATGGATTGTGACGGCTGCCGCACTGGTAGCGAGCAACCTTGCGTGGATTCTTGGAGGTATCAGTGAATAACCTGAAAAATATCATCTGCGCCGCACTGATCGGGAGCTTTTCCACGTTCCTGCCTTTCTGGCAGTGGGGCGGACCGGGCAGACAGCTTTTTGCGGCGGCGATGACCACGATGATCGTATATGGAATTCTCTGGGATGTTGATACGCCAGAGAGAAAGGAGAATGGAAATGTTTAAGAAAGAGATTGATGAAATTTACGAACTCTGTAAAAGAGTTGTAAATGAAGTTCCAACAGCTGATGTTACGTTTGAATATTCATTATACGGATTGAATGTAAGAGGAATTAAAAATAAAGAAATTATCAGAATTCTCGGAAGTAAATTCAATTGGGATTTGTATCAGACTATAAATTTTAATTATCTTTCTGAAGGAGAAATTCGCGAGAAGCTTAATATAATCAAAACTTTCTTGCTGGAACTTCTGATAGACGGGAGGTGTTCGTTAAATGTTGAATCAGATGGAATTGAAGCTCCTGCCGACAATGGAACTGACAACGACAGTAAACGAACTTCTGGAGGAGCTGAGCAGACGGAAGCAGTACATTCTTGACTGGGAGAACCCGGACATGTATTTGAATCATCTTGAGTATCATTGCGCTGGCGGAATCTTTCCAAACGGCGAGCAGAATCCGGCGAGAGGAGATGGCTCTGACAATGTTTACTGTTTCTTTAGCGAGGTGAGAAAAGATGCAGGAGAGAATTGACGAAATCCTTGCCCTGATAGACGAGCAGCTTTCCCTTGTAGCTGATAACTACATCGAGAGTTCATACAAGGCGAGGACGCTGGCGAGCTACGTACAGGCTCTGAACGGGCTTTTAACGGCTCAGAAATCGTATAAGGAGGAAAATATCAATGAGTGAGTTTGAAATCCGTATTCCGGCAAGGAAGAAGCAGCCGGCAACCGATAAGGATAACCCGGTTGTGAAAGTATCGCCAGACGCATACAACGCACTGGTTGAAATCTATAATGAATCAACCTTATCCATGAAGGATATCGCAAGTTTACTGATCGTTGAGGGCAGTAAGCATGTGGTTTATGACAAGGAGGAATAGAAGTGAATATATATGAGAAGTTAGGGATTATTCAGTCAAAGCTGAAAGCCCCTAAAGGACAGTATAATTCCTTTGGGAAATACAAATACAGGAGCTGCGAGGATATTCTGGAGGCTGTAAAGCCACTTCTGGCAGAAACAAATACCGTGTTAAGCGTCACAGATCGGATGGAAGTTGTTGGAGACAGAATATATGTCAGAGCAGAAGCTCATCTGAATGACTGTGAAGATGCCGGTGAGATTACAACCGTTGCTTATGCAAGGGAAGAAGAGTCTAAGAAAGGCATGGATTCTTCACAGGTGACAGGCGCAGCTTCATCTTATGCCAGGAAATACGCTTTAAACGGACTGTTCTGTATTGATGATAACAAAGACAGTGATTCCACCAATACAGGAGAGAAAGAAAAAACGTCCGGTAGGAAAGCGGAACCGGCAAAAGAAACCGAGATGATTAGCTCCGAGACTACTATGTCAATCAAAAACATTATTGATAAGTACCCGGAGGCCAAACTTTTAGAACAGATCAAGACTCGTTTCAAGGTAAACGACATTAAGTCACTTACAAAAGAGAAAGGGCATAAATGTCTCAAAATGTTAATTGACTATGACAAACAGCATGTAGAAAAGGAGTAACAACATGAACAAAGTGATTCTTACAGGAAGATTTACACGTGATCCGGAAATCAAATATACAAATGATGGAACATCTATTGCGAGATTTTCTATTGCAGTGAACAGGAGATTTGTAAAAGAAGGTTCTGACCAGAAAGCAGACTTCTTGAATTGTATTGCTTTCGGAAAATCGGCAGAATTTATCGAGAAATATTTTTCTAAAGGAATGAAAGCGGATTTGTCTGGTAGGATCCAGACCGGCAGCTACACTAATCGTGATGGACAGAAGGTATACACAACAGACATTGTTGTGGAAGAAATTGAGTTTGGCGAAAGCAAGGGTTCTAATCAGAGTCAGCAGAAGCCGGAGACACCGCATCCAGAAACAGACCCTGACGGATTTATGAGTATTCCAGATGGAATTGACGAGGAGATGCCGTTCGCATGATACAAATTGACAGTAGGGAGCATCAGAAGGTTATTGATGGCATTAAGAAAGCATTTGATGCAGCAGGAGAAAAATGGTTCGTGTCAAAGCTTTACGTCGGAGATTACATGAATTATGACAACCCTCGACTGGTTGTTGACCGGAAACAAAATCTTTCTGAATTATGCGGTAATGTATGCCAACAACATGAAAGATTCCGTGCTGAGATTATCCGGGCAAACGAAGCAGGAATAAAACTTGTGTTTCTGTGCGAGCATGGAAAAGGGATTGAAAAGCTGGATGATGTTCTCTGGTGGGAGAATCCTCGTGGAAAGAAAAGAGTCAAGAAAAACGGTGTCTGGGTGGAACAGGAACAGAAAGTCATGCACGGTGATGTTTTGTATAAAATCCTCTGCACGATGCAGCGGAAATATGGCGTTGAATTTCTGTTCTGCAATAAAAAAGATACTGGAAAACAAATAATGGAGATCTTGTCAAATGGACAAAGAGACAATTAAGCAGCAGTGCAGTATGAGAGATGTTCTTGCCAGATACGGAATGGTTCCAAACAGAGCAGGTTTCATATGCTGCCCCTTTCACAAGGAAAAGTCAGCGTCCTGCAAAATCTACGATGATTCCTTTTATTGTTTTGGCTGTGGAACCGGTGGCGATGTGTTTGACTTCGTGATGCAATACGAATCCGTCCCTTTTAGCACTGCATTTATTGAGCTGGGCGGTACTTATATTCCTAAAAAAAGTAAAAGTCGTAACCAGATCAGACATGAAATGCGGGATATTAAAACAAAAAAGCACAATCCCGCTCAGGTCCCAAACGAGCTTGAGCAGGTAGAAAAGAACATACTTATGTACGAAACAGCACTAAAGACGTTCGCTCCTGATTCAGAAGAGTGGTATATGTGCCAGTTTAATCTTGAGAAAGAAAAAAGCAGACATGAATTGCTGTCTGTCGAGTCAGGAGGTGAGAGACATTCTTGAAAATATTGGAAATTTGCAAGTGCAAGACTTTATGGAAAAGCAACTGTATGAAGAACTTTTTGCGATAAAAAGTAAAATCGACCGCTCAGAAATCAAATTTAAACTGATGGGCCGGGCAAAAAGTGTGAAAGCGAAACATATAGCAGAAGAGTTTATAAAGGAATTTCAAAAAGCAGAGCAGGAAAAAGAAAAAGAAGAAAAAGCAAATCGTTCCATGCAGCTGGTTGAAAACATCACAAACTTTTATCCTGATTCTGTTGATAAGGAATATCCTAATATGGCTTGTGGCAGCTGGATAGCTACAGAGAATGGAATATTTTCTTCTGAAACATCTAAGGCGAGAGAACTTGTATGTCACCACCCGATCATGCCGATACGCCGACTGAAAAACATTGAAACAGGTGAAGAACAGATCACAGTGGCTTTTAAAAGGGATGGATATTGGACGGAAATAACTGTTCCGAAAATCGACATTGTGACTTCCAGGGCAATAACTAATCTTGCAAGGTTCGGGGTGCAGGTCAATTCAGAGAATGCAAGGCTTCTCGTAAAGTATCTGGCGGATGTTGAAATGTACAATGCCGATATGATTGACATACAGCACTCTACAAGCAAGTTAGGGTGGCATGGCGATGTGTTTGTACCTTACGACCTTTCGATCGTTTTTGACGGGGAATACCGCTTTAAAACACTATTCCAGAGTATACAGGAAAGCGGAGATTACTTCAAGTGGGTGACTCTAGCTAAACAGCTGCGGTCATGCGGACGATTAGAGCCACGAATAGCACTGGCGGCATCTTTTGCAAGTGCTCTTGTACAGCCGCTTGATGTGCTACCGTTCATCGTGGACTTCTACGGACAGACAGGCGGTGGAAAGACAGTAACAATCAATATAGCTGCTTCTGTTTGGGGAAATCCTGCGCCGGGAGCTTACGTTGGAAACTTTCGATCAACAGATACATCGTTAGAGACAAGGGCGGACATGCTCAATAATTTCCCGATGATTCTGGATGATTCAAAGAATGCTTCTCAGTATATCCGGGATAACTACGAAACATTGATTTACAATCTCTGTTCCGGCAAGGGGAAAGGAAGATCAAATAAGGACCTCGGAGCAGCTAAGGAGAATACATGGAGCAACGTGACCATTTGCAACGGCGAGAATCCTATTTCTGAATTTGCAGATTCCGGCGGAGCTATCAACAGAATTATTGAAATTGAGTGTTGCGAGGATATTTACGAGAATCCGGCAGAGATCAACAGCGTTGTCACGAAGAACTACGGCTTTGCTGGAAGAGTATTTGTCGGGAATCTCAAACAGTTCACATCGGACGATCTGAAGGAAATGAAAGTTGAAATTGAGAAAGGTTTTGACGGGTATGACTTTCCAGCCAAACAGGTAATGGCTATATCCACACTTCTGCTGGCTGACAAATTAGCTACAGATTTCATATTTAAGGATGGACGTGAGTTGACGGTCGAGGACGTTGTGGACATACCTACACGTAAAAAAGACGTATCTGAGGGACAGAGGTGTTATGAATTCATTCTTGAAAGTCTTTCCGTATACGGGCAGCACTTTGATGCTCAATTCAGTTGCGATCAATGGGGATTCAAGGAAACGCCAGATGAGTATGGAGATGTATATGTATATTTTTATCCGAAACCTCTTGAAAACCTTTTGAAAAACAATGGATTCTCCAGAAAAGCCTTTTCAGCTTGGGCGATTAATCGAGAACTAATTAAGCATACAGGAAAGAGAGATACAGTACTAAAAAGGGACGGAGGAAGCGTGATGAGACTTATTGCAGTAAAGATTGTCAACATAAAAAGCCTCGAAAATGAGCAAGAAAATGAGGTTATTGAAACTGGTTTTCTGCCAACTAATGTCGAAGCAAATGTTCCGTTTTCATAATTTGTAACCATGTAACCGTTGTAACACGAAAAAAAACGTCCTATAGGAGAAAGTTTGAGAGTGTATAAAAAACATATACTCTAGTGATTCTCCTATATGAAAACCTTGGTTACATTGGTTACACGGTTACATACCTCTGAAACCTGCATAAAATAAGGGTTTTTGGCGTAACCTGACATTTTAAAAAGTGGGTTACATAGTGGTTACATGATATATATAATCTTAAAATTATAATAATTATATTATAATTGGCTGAAAATTACAAAAGTACCTAGTTTACATAACTTTTACGGAAATGGGTTACATGGCAAAAAAGTGTGAGGAGGTGCATAACCGTGAGAGTGAAGCATGAACAGATACCGAGCACAATGAAATTTCTTCAAATCGATTTTCCGGCACTGGTTCTCCAGACTGCTGGAATCGAAGAAAATGATGAATACTGGCAGCAGGTGACAGAGCAGATTCATATTATGTCAGAAAAATATCGAAAAAACGGGTTTGTAGATCATATGCTATTGGCTTATGCGGACTATCTCGAAAAAATGTTTAAAAGAGCGCAGAGGATGAAAAAGGAGCGTGAGAAGAATGTACAAACAGAAGTATAAAGAAGGTCAGCAGATTCACAAAGACATATATCTGTACATCTGCCGGTATGTCAAAGAACATCGGTACGCACCGTCCTACAAAGAGATTGCTGACGGCGTCGGCGTATCAAATGCCACAGTGATTCGCCACATGGACATGCTGCGGACAGATGGACTAATTGAAACAGATCACCCGAAGACGCCGAGAGCGTTCCGGCTGACAGGATATGAATTCGTGACAAGGAGGAAGAAACATGAAACTGTATGAGCTGTTCAAAGGCACTGAGTACGTTGGAGAGTTCACTCTTGACGAGATCATAAGTATCACGGGAGCACATCGGAGCGCACTACTCAACAGCGTGGCGCACGGCGTTCTCGTGAATGACTTGTGGGACGTCTCTCCGGCTTATGATCGGACTTTAAACCGAAATGACGACAATTCATTGCTTAAGCAGTTTGAAGCCGTTACAGGGCAGATTAGGAGGTGTGTGAAGCGTGAGTAATAAACTTAAAGCAAAGTCACGGAAGCAGAGACTTCCTCTGGCTCAGTCCAACCAGGCAGCTCAGGCGTTCGGACGGGCAATGATTAACTGTCATAGCCAGATCAAAAGCATGGAGAGAGAAGCTTATGAGAATGGATTCAATGATGGAGAAGATTGGGCTGATACGATTAATGTTGTTACGACCATGATGGCTCTGAGGCACTTATATGGCTTTTCTACGAAGCGATTGACCACAGTTATGCAGACTGCCAATGAGTACGTTAAAATGGCAAATAGGGGCGAAATGAGTGTTCTGAGCATGATACAGGATATTGAGGAGAACACAGATGTAATATTTGATGAGATGAATAAGAATCTGGTTAAGAAGATGGGAGTATAGATGATTAAAAGAAAGGAATAACGAATTCTCGGTAAACAGAGGTTATATCAAGATCAGAATGGTGAATTGATATATAAAGTTTGGCGGAGTGGTTGTGCCTAAGTAAACATTTAATAATGAATCCAAGCCAATTGCTAAACTATCCTCACACAGGATTTGTAGCGTGATGTTATGAAGGTATGTTGGTTTTCGACAGGAATAAGCAGTTTTGTAGCGTGTTATCTGGCAAAGGATGTTGATGAGATTATCTATACTCATGTATCGAATCAGCATCCCGACAGCCTGAGATTCTTGCATGATTGTGAGAAGCTACTGGGCAGAAAGATAACAATAATCCAGTCAGATAGGTTTGACTCAGTAGATGACGTGATGGAGTTCACGCACACAATGAATACTCCGTTTGGTTCTCCATGTACGAGATACTTAAAAAAAGAAGTAAGAAAAAGATGGGAATCCGAGCATCCAGATCACCACACCTATGTATGGGGTTTCGATGTGAATGAAAAGAGCAGATCAGAGAATACCTGTAAGGCTCTAAGCGATTACGACCATGAGTTTCCATTGATTGAACATGGATTAACCAAACAAGAAGCGCATGGAATAGCGGACAGGTTAGGATTGAAACGTCCAGTTATGTACGATTTAGGATATCCGAACAACAATTGCATTGGATGCGTCAAAGGCGGCATGGGCTACTGGAATAAAATTAGGAAGGACTTCCCCGAAGTATTTCAAAAGCGTGCGGAACAAGAGCGTAGATTTGGAAGAAGTTGCATAAACGGCGTATTCCTTGATGAATTAGAACCAGACAGAGGAAATATTAACACAGAAATCATGGAGGACTGCACGATAGTGTGTCAGTTGCTTACATGGGGAAAGTGAGGACGTAATGACAGAGCAGGAAAAGAAAGAACTTTTGGATGAACTAGAAAAGCGCATGGACGAGAAATACAAAGGGTGTCTCGCCAGAGAAGATGTCGCAACTACATTAAAGGTACCAAGAGAAAAGTGGTTCAGAGATGAGAATGGAAATGGAAGATATTCTCTTATGGCAGAAGCTTTCGATTCTACCATTATCTCATGGCAGGTCTGGGAAACAATCAGAAAGTTGACTTGTGTTATCTGCGGTAAGCAGTATGTTAGACAGCTTGCGAATGTAGAGAATGCGGATGAGATTGCAGAGAAGCTTTGCCAGTTCGTTTATGATTTGAAGATGGATTTTAAGAAACAGGAGGACATAAAATGTTAATCAGAAGTCAGAACAAGAGGGGGGGATAAACATGAGTAAGTTTGTAGACTTAACAGGAAAGCGTTTTGGAAGGTTAACAGTAATAAAGCGAAAAAAGACGAACGATACCAATAGAACATATTGGATATGCCAATGCGATTGCGGAAACATAAAAACCGTAGATGCGCACAGACTTAAAACGGGATACACAAAATCGTGCGGTTGTTTAAGCGTTGATATTGCAAGGCAAAAAGCTACAAGACACGGATTAAGGCATACAAGGATATATAACATCTGGCGCAATATGAAATACAGATGCGAGCACAAAGATCACCCACAATATATTGATTATGGCGGTCGTGGGATTTCTGTTTGCGAAGAATGGCATGATTTTATGATGTTTTATAAATGGGCAACAGAGAATGGGTATCAAGACAATTTAACGATTGATCGCATTGATAATAATAACGGATATTCGCCTGATAACTGTAGATGGGTGGACGCAAAAATACAAGGAAATAATAAAAGAAATAATTTAATTGTAGAGTTCAAAGGAAAACTAATGACAATTTCTCAAATTTCCGATCTTACTGGAATCAATTACGAAAAATTAAGAAAGGCATTTCATTCTGGCCACATATATAAAATACTTAATGACGTGCCAGAGGATAGCGAGGTGGAAGCATGAAATACAGAAAGAAGCCAGTTGTAATTGATGCAGTACAGTGGACTGGTACAAATCATCGAGAAATGTTCGATTTCCTGACGGACTATCAGTGTACAGACCAGTACATGTCGGCAGAAGGTAAGAATTTCTATATTGACCATTGGAAGGTTCCTGGTGGATTGGCTATTAAGACACTTGAGGGCGAACATCTGGCGAATATTGGTGATTATATCATCCGCGGTGTTTGCGGTGAATTTTATCCGTGTAAGCCAGATATATTCAGAGAAACTTATGAGAAGGTGGAAGTATGAACGATGAAATGGCACTTGTTCAGAACCATATAAGGAGGATTAAACATGGTTGAATATATCGATAAAGACACCAAAGAAATTGGAGATGCCCTGAACACGCTGGTTCAAAAATGTGCAGAAGCAGGGGGTTACGAACTTGAATGCACTATATCTTACGAGGGCGATCTGAAGCTTGATTGTTATTTTACATTCAAAACGCACGAGGAGGATGAGCCATGATCACATTCTTATTAGGATTCACCCTTGGAATCATATTCGGAGTAGTCGGTCTTGCATGTGCAGCAATCATGTACGACAAACACCACCCAGACGATTAGAAAGGAGAACGGTATGCTGACAAGGAATAAAAAGCTGAAAGACTACGGTATTCCGGCAGAGGACATTGAAAAACTGAACACGATGCTGAAAGACTTCCCGGCAGAGTACGGATACCTGCTTTCCAGTGCCGCCTTGTCAGCTTGCCCGAAAAACACGGTGATAGCGGATATGGTTGTTGAGAATATCTTACACCGGAAAAGCTACAGGAAAATCAGCAAAGAAAGATATATCCCGATGAATCCGAAAGACTTTTATGGATACAGACGCAAGACCGTCGCTGTACTGTATGAGAGGATGAGGTTGTTGGGAGTGTGGGAGGAATGAAGAAAATGAAAGAATATAGATGTCCAAAGTGTAATAGTAAAAACCTTTTTACCAAGAAAGTTGGGAATGCCACGGGATTATATTGTGGGAATTGCGGCGCATGGATCAAATGGGTCGCGAAAAGTGAGCTGAGAGCATTCGAACATTTAGCTAAGCAGAAGCACGTAGACGATGCTAATAGCAAACAAGACGATATTGCAAACATCATTTACAGCACTCTCGATCATATGTATTGTGATAATTGCAGATTCAATAGTGAAATTAAAGAAAGTGATAGTGACGAATGGAACTGTGATGAATGCCACAGAAAATATAATGGATGGGGAATTTCCATGCAGGAAAGTAATAGAATTGCAAAAGAGATTTTAAAACAGTTAGGAGAATAGAATATGAGCAGACTGATTGATGCAGATGATTTAATTGAATATATTAAAATCTGGGAAATTGGAAATAGTATTAGTTCCGACCAGAAAGAGTTTATTGATTGTGTCAACAGGCAGCTGACAGTTTTTGATGTGGATGAAGTTGTTAAACAGTTGGAAATGTTAATCGAAGATAAATGTTCAGAATCAGGTGACGATTGGTATACAGCTCAATGCCTGAATGAAGCAGTTGATATCGTAAAAGGTGGCGGAGTTGAATGAGTAACGTATCAGTCGAAACATTAGAAAAGTTAAGAGAAAACATGGTAGGAAGAAGATACAAGCACTTTAAAGGAAGAATCTACATCGTAAATGATATTGCTGTTCATACAGAATCAGATGAAATTATGGTGATTTACAAGTGCTTTGCAGACCCACTTGTGACATGGTGCAGACCGTTAGCTATGTTTTTGAGTGATGTGGACAGGGAAAAATATCCAAATGTCAAACAGAAAAGAAGATTTGAACTACTTTCGAGAACACAGGAGGATAACACTATATGAGAGAAATTCTTTTCAAAGCAAAGCAGGAAGATAACGGCAAATGGGTTGAGGGAAATTATGTGAAAAAATATGACCTTTTAGGTAAAAGACATTTAATCTTGTATGTAGACAATTATGCAAGATGGAAATGTGTGGGAATTGATCCAAAAACCCTCTGTCAGTTCACAGGGCTTTGCGACAAGAATGGGAAGAGAATCTGGGAGAATGACATTCTGATGGCACACTTTGACGAATTTTACCCAGAGGATGTAACATACGAAACCATTGAATGGGGTGTAGCAGGATGGGCAGCACACGAAACTAGTAACATAGATAGAGAACATGGTAGCGTAGATAGAGAATATCTTGATGAGTTTGATCTGAAACATTTTGAAGTAGTTGGCAATATTTTCGACAATAAAGAATTATTACAGGAGGAATCAAATGAGCAAATCAGTATTAGTGATTGATACACCAGAAGATTGCTATTCGTGTTATTTACTCACGGTAAGTCGTGGCTTGCATTTTTGCAAAACCAAATCGAGACGAATTAAGGATGTATGCACTAAACCTGATTGGTGTCCATTGAAGCCACTTCCGGAGAAGAGCACTATTGAGAATGATATGACGGATTATCAGTGTGGGATGGTCGATGGTCGAAACCAGTGTATTGATGAGATCGCAGGAGGAGTGGATTCTGATGATTAATTTAACAGGAAAAAGCGTATTTGTAAGAACGCAGGAAGAATATTTGAGTGTTCTGAAAATAGCAGGGCTTCAGGAATTCACATGGGCAAGAGGAAACCATCTAAACCCTATTGAAATTCCATTTCCAAACATATTGAATTTTTACAGCAGCAAGATGGTTACTTACAGAGACAATGAAAAGACATTGTATGAAGCATCTGAAATTATCGAAGATGAAGAAAAAATCAAGGATGCAGTAAACCTTGTCAGAACATTTGCTGAATACCCAGACAGAACAGCGTTCACGGAATCATTTATTGATTCCTTGAAGTTACTTGCAGATACTGTAGAAAGTCAGATGGAAGAGGTGAAGTAGATGGAGAGATTAACAAAATGGGAAGATGGTAGTATCACATATAACGAAAAACGAGAGCTTGAGTGTGGTGAATATTGCGATAGCTGCTCACAGGGCGCAGGAAATTGCAAAACAGTAGAGAATATGATTAAAAAGCTTGCCACTTATGAAGACTTAGAAGAACAGGGCTTGCTTGTGAGATTACCGTGTAAGGTTGGAGATATTGTTTATGTAGATAGCACAATACTTCCGATAGAGGATATGGAAGGCTATGAAGACATAGACAATAAGATTCCCTCATATTTTCAAGGTCGAGTTGTTTCATTCCGGTTTGCACAAAGGAACTGGGTAAAGATTGCGGTTAAGGCGAAGTGGTTGTATGAATGGATTGATGATGAGACCGGGCCAGAAAGTGATTACGTAGAGTGTGAGAAAAACTTTTCAATCTTATTGTCAACGATTGGCAAAAATGTATTTCTCACCCACGAGGAAGCTAAGAAGAAGTTGGAGGAGATGAAAGCTAATGATTGAAGCGATAAAAGAAATTTTTATGGCAGTGGGAATGTGTGTAGTTGCTGTTATTATTTACGGATTATTCTGCACAATAATCAACAAATTCAACAGATGGCGAAAGAATGGTTGCAAAATCAAGTGTCTCTGCAAACCGCATAAATACAAATTGGTTTGGTATTGGAGGAATACTGAGGAAGCTGTTTTGGAATGCAAGAAATGCGGTAAAAGAAAGCAAGTATTCATTGATTATGATTCCATTAAGGAGAAATTTCGTTAGGAGGACTAGCAAATGAAAAAAGCAAATATTCCCGTTCAAAAGGAAATTGTAACGGAATTAGAACAGATTTTTAGAATCGTAGATGACAAGCCATATTTTGAATTAAAATACAAGAAAGTTGGCGAGGATTATTACCACGTAGGATATAGTTCGTTCGATTTCCATAATGTTCTGAAATGGGAAAAAGAATATTTTGAGCTGGCTAATTGTATTGAATGTAAATCTGGACAGAAAGATGTTGTAGGGAGAAAGTGCCAAGCGTGTATAGGTAAAAATATGTTCGAGAAAATCTGAAGCGGCAGTTTCATGGAAATAATAAAACCATGACAGAAGTAGAAGATTTGCAGAAACTGGAGGAGACGGAAAATGAATAAATGTTGCGCTAGCCAAGATGGAATATGTAGAAACGCTATCCTATTCGGAACTAAATGTGACGGGTACAAAGAAAGATGCACACTGAGGCCATGTTATGAAAGCCTCGAAAAGGTGGCAAAAGGTTATCAGCATAGTTTAAGAAAAATGTTTGGAGTGGAGGAGTGATAACTATGTCAGACAAACTTGCACCAGACATAACCCCACAGCTCGCCGTATCAGCATTTGCAGTACTGCAGCAGTATTGTAATGCGATCAGCTCACATGAATGTATCACGTGCGTGTTTTATAGCGTGTGTGAGGATTGCTTTATAAGGTGTCCGGGAGATCAGGGCGAGGTAATCAGAAAATTACAAAGTAATGAATAAAATTAGAGAGTCGGTATTTGCCGGCTCTTTTTAGTGCAAAATTCCTCAAACATGTACCACAACTTTTCTACCGACCTGTGATACAATATTCTAAGAAGTATTACTATGGGATTTTATAGCCAGAAACGAGGTGATGATATGGCAAACTTAAAAGCAGTTACAAGAAAACTTCAAAAAGCTATATTATCTACCGGATTAATTATAAAAATCGGAACATCACAATTCTACAGCCATGAGCAGAAACGATTAATTACAGTAACGATCATATCAACACCAGTGCTTAGACCAACAAAGCGTGGCGAATGGAAAGATTGCGATTATGAAATATTACGAACTGCATCCCAGTATGATGTGGTCATGTGCCTAAAAGAAATATGGGAGGCGGTCAGAAATGAGGATAGACAGAGGTGATTAGATGGACTTGACGCCTAAGCAGAAAGCGTTTGCAGATGAATACATGATATGTGGAAACGCAGAGGAATCGGCTAGAAAAGCAGGATACTCTGAAAAATATGCAAGAGGGAATGCTCATAAATTAGTTGCAAATAGTGGCATTTCTGCATATATAGCCGAAAAACAGTCCCTCATTGAAAAGCAAAAAGGCACTGACATTATGTCTCTGGCAGAAATTCAGCAACGCCGTTCCATGATCGCAAGAGGTGAGCTGACTGATTCATTCGGATTCGCTCCAGATTTCTCCGATCAGCTGAAATCCATGAATGACCTGGAAAAAACGCTTGCTATAAAAGAAGCCAGAGAAGAGCAGAAGAAAGCAGAAGAAAAAGCCAGATTACAAAGTGAATATCATATTGATTTGGATATTGTCCCGGACGTATTTCATAAAATGATTAGAGATATCCGGAAAAAGAAACATAGTGAATACATTCTCCCTGGCGGACGTGGTTCTATGAAGTCTTCAACCATATCGCTGATTATACCGGAACTGCTGAAGAATAATTCGAACATGCACGCTCTGATTCTGCGAAAAGTCGGAAATACTATCAAAGACTCTGTTTATGCTCAGATGAAATGGGCTATTGATAAATTAAATCTAAATGAGGAATTTGTATGCAAAGTATCTCCTATGGGGATTACGTATAAGCCCACTGGACAGAAGATTTACTTTCGTGGTGCTGACGATCCATTAAAGATTAAGTCTATCAAGCCAGAGTTTGGATATATAGGTATTGTCTGGTTCGAGGAACTTGACCAGTTCGCCGGACCGGAAGAAATCCGTAATATTCAGCAGTCTGCTATTCGAGGCGGAAACGAAGCGTATAAATTCAAATCGTTCAACCCGCCTAGAAGTAAAAACAACTGGGCAAATGAGTACACGGCAGAAGCAGAAGAAAAAGATGATAGCGCACTGGTTGTGCATAGTACCTATCTTAATCTTGACATCGAACAGGAATGGCTTGGAGATATATTCCTTGCAGATGCTAAACATCTAAAAGAAGTAAATCCAGATGCTTACGAAAATGAGTATCTAGGAAAAGTTAATGGAAATGGCGGAAATATCTTTGAATATATCGAAGAAAGAACTATCACAGACGAAGAAATCAGTCATTTTGATAGAATCTATCAGGGCAATGACTGGGGATGGTTTCCGGACCCGTATGGATTTATTCGACTATATTATGATTCTGCCAGAGAAACGATATACTTCATCGATGAAATATATGAGAACAAGAAATCAAATGAATGGACCGCAAAAGAAATTAAACGGCGTGGCTACGATGATTATACGATCACAAGTGATAGTGCAGAGCCTAAGTCAGTAAATGATTACAGAGATTTCGGATTACCTGCTAGACCAGCAATCAAAGGACCGGGCAGCATCGAATATTCCATGAAGTGGCTGCAAAGAAGAAAGCTTGTGTTTGACCCTGCCAGAACTCCGAACGCAAGAAAAGAGTTTAAAAAGTATGAATACGAGCGAGATAAAGATGGAAATATCATCAGTGGCTATCCAGATAAAGATAATCATCTGATTGATGCAACCAGATATGCCACAGAATCAATGTGGACCAGAAGAGGTAACAGTGCATAATGGGACTTATAACAACACTAAAAAGGTGGTTTAACATGATTTTCAAAAAACAAGCCGAAGAGGACTTTAATATCCAGGCAGCAGAATTTCCGGAAATGGAATCACTGATTAACCGGTGCGCGAACATCTACAGGGGCGTGCCGGAATGGTTAGATGATGAGGATAATATCAAGACGATCAATTTCGCGAAAACTGTCTGCTCAGAGACAGCACGGCTCACAACGCTGGCAATCGGAATCCAGATCGGCGGTTCCGCAAGGGCTACATGGCTTCAGAAACAGATTAACAAGGTATATTTCCAGATTCGGCATTGGGCAGAATACGGTTGTGCTTACGGAACAGTATTTATCAAACCGAATGGTGAGAGCCTTGACGTATTTACACCGGCAGACGTGATGATTGTAGATTACGACAATCAGGAGATTAAAGGGATTATATTCAAGGATTGTTATACTGTTGGACGGAAATACTATACACGGCTTGAATATCATAGGTTTGTTGAGGCAACAGTGGACGGCGTGACGACCTATCCGTACTACGTTTCCAATAGAGCCTACGTATCAAAATCCCCTCAGTCAATCGGCAATAAGATTGACCTTAAGCAGACCAAATGGGCTGACCTCATGGCAGATACGCCACCGATTCTCAAGGCAAACGGAGAAAAGCTGGACGGACCGCTTTTCGGAGTTCTACGGACACCACAGGCGAACAATGTGGATATCAGCACACCACTGGGCTTGCCGGTTTTTGCCGAAGGCATTGAGGAGCTGGGAGACCTTGATGTTGCGTATAGTCGGAACGCGGGGGAAATTAAAGACTCTCAGAAGATTGCTCTGTTAGATGATAGACTGCTGATGCCAAGCGGTACACCTGTTTCAGCCATGTCACCACGAGGTATGGAGAACAGGCGAAACGAGATGAAATTGCCACATTATGTCAAGAACGTGTTCGGACAGGACGAAAAAGAGTTCTATCAGGAAATCAATCCACAGCTCAACACGGATGCACGGTTGGCCGGAATCAATGCGCTACTTTCACAGCTTAGCTACAAATGTGGATTTAGCAGTGGTTATTTTGTGTTTAACGAGAAAACTGGAATGGTGACGGCTACGCAGGTGGAAGCGGACGACCGCCGGACAATTCAGTTTATCAAGGACGTTCGGGATAAGCTGGAGGATTGTCTGAATGGTGTAATCTATGCACTCAATGTTTTTGCCGATCTGTACGGTCTGGCTCCGGTTGGTGTGCATAAAGTAACATACGACTTCGGAGACATAACTTACAACAGAGAAGAAGACCGTGCAAGATGGTGGCAGTATGTTGTACAGGGCAAGGTTCCGGCATGGCTTTATTTTGTGAAGTTTGAAGGAATGACGGAATCTGAAGCGAAAGCAATGGTCAAAGAAGCTCAACCAGACGAGCCAACACTATTCGGAGAGGAGTAAAAAGATGGCAGATAAACCAGTAACAAGGGAAGAAAAATATCTTGCGTACTTGACAGGCGATTATACAGGCGAAATCCCGAAACCAATCACAAGAAAAGAAAAGTATTTATACGAATTATGTTTAAAAGGAATGGGCGGCGAAATCTCGCCGGAAGAAATCAAAGCCGCAGTAAATGAGTACCTTGAAAAGAACCCAGTCAAGCCCGGAGCCACCACAGAACAGGCACAGCAGATTGAGCAGAACAAGACAGATGTTGCTTCGCTGAAAGAGGAAACTGGTTCGCTAAAGGAAGATTTAGGTAATATTAATAAGCGTGTTCCATATGTGTATAATCGGTTTGAAGGTGATATTTACAGCGGTGGATATATTACTAATAGTGGAGATTTAATCAAACAATCAAATTGGTATTATACAGATTACATTTCTGTGAATGAAAAAGAAACATTATATCATTGCATGAACCAAGATTTATTTGCTTGCTATGACATAAATAAAAACGTAGTAACATTAATCACTAAAATAAATCAAAACGGTTTTCAAGTTCCAAAAGGTGTCGCATATATGCGTTTTTCTTTGAGTGATGAGCAGTATGTGAGTTGTAATAGAAGACCGTATCTTACAAACAATCCAGAACATAAATACGATTATACTGTAAAGCCTATCAATGTTTATACAGAAGACGAAATTGATTTGCTTTTGAACGATAAAGCTCAATGTGTTGATACACCATCAAAAAGCTATAACATTATCGAAGGCGAGTATGCTATACCAATAAATGGAAAATTTCAGAAGGCAGTTAATTGGGGGCGAACAGACTTTATAAAAATAGCAAGCGGTGAACATTTGTATCATAATTTTAATAAAACAATATTTGCTTTTTATGATTCTGACAAAAATTTCATCAGTCAGGATATTACTGGGATTACAGATATAGGAACTAATTTTATTGTTCCTGAGTCAGCTGCATATATTGTTTTATCTAATGATGTTAAAACAATATACGATAATCGTTATATTTCTACAAGGGATTTTTTTGATGGTCAGCAAGGGCGTATGCTTGCAAAAGGATACTATGTTGGCGAACACTCATATCTGCAAAAAAGTATTCCACTTTCTGCATTAAAAGAAGAAATAGTAGAAAAAATAGTAGAACCCGATTACATTGAATGCTGGGGAGATAGTCTTACTATGCAAGGCACATGGACTAAAATGTTAAAAGAAGCAAGTGGACTTCCGCTTTATAATTTTGGCGTCGGTGGGGAATCATCGGAAGCCATTTGTTCAAGACAAGGTGCGTTAGCAATGTATGTTAATAATATCGTTATCCCTACAGAGGGAGGAGTTATTGTAGCAAATGACTTTATGAAGGCACACGGTCTATACAATGATGAACCCGTCAGAACCTTATTACAGGGTGAGGGGGGTGGATTTACTGAAAAAGCAAATTCAATCAACCCATGCTATATTAATGGGATTGAAGGCGTATTATCATATGAATCGTCAACAAAAAATTATATTTTTACAAGAACCAAAAGCGGAGAAGCAGTCATAATTGACCGTCCTACTGATATTGTCACGAATGCCGTAAAAAATTATAACAAAGGTATCATGATTATTTTTACGGGGCAGAATGATACAACTGTAGATTTAGACAAATCAGTCAGACTGATCAAACACATGATTGAAATAAATCAAAGGACGCATAAACAATATATCGTTATTATTCGGCATACTGGAACTGCTGAAAGCATGACAACACTTGAAAAAAGAATGGTTGAAGAATTTGGAAGAAACACTCTTTTATTACGACCGTATTTAGTTGAATATGGGCTTAAAGACAATGATTTATCGCCTACAACTGATGATTCTGCTGCTATTGCCGTTGGGTCTTGTCCACCATCGTTACTGGCAGATAGCATTCATTTTAATGATAAAGGGAAAAAGGCTGTTGGAAATGCAGTTATCCGTAAATTTCGAGATTTGGGATATATTAATTAACTAAAGAGGGCATTTCGGTATTACTAATACATACTAAGATACACCAGTAATACCGAAGCAAACAAGAATCAATCATGTTTCTCAAACCACTCAGCAAGAGCCTTGCGGATAACCCAAGATGCAGAACGTTCTTCACGTTCACAGTAAGAAATCATCTGCCTGTACTGCTCTGGCTCGAAGCTGATCGTGGTCTTTACATACTTGTCCTTATCGTCCTTCTTCTGGTTCGCCATGCTTACACCTCCCATCTAGTTAACTATAGCAGATGGTATCGGTGATAGCAACAGATATGAGGAAATCCCTGTGAATACAAGGGTTTACGGCTCATGGACTTTTGGGACGAGGGCTTTAGTTAACCAGCAAAACCAAAACATGTACCACAACATTTATCGAAAGAGGTGATATACTATACTTAGTCCAGAATATCTGCGAAGAATCACAGAGGGCAGTGAGCAAATTGCCGAAGAACTGCATCAGTATATCATCTCTGAAATCGTGTCACGGATGATGGCAAGAATTGGCAGAGGTGAGGATTATATCCTGACCAATGCCGATGCGTGGAGAATCAGAACACTACAGGAATCTGGTGAACTGCTAGAGGACATTCTGGCAGAACTATCCAAATATACTAAACGCGAGCAACAGGAACTTCTTGAAGCGTTTGAGGATGCCGGAATCACTGCAATGAATTACGATGACAAGGTGTACAAGGCGGCAGGATTAAGCCCTGTACCACTAGAACAGTCGCCGACCATGATAAGACTCATGGAGCGGAATATGCTTGCGACTATGGGCGAGTGGAAGAACTTCACCAGAACCACTGCAAGTGCCGCTCAAAGGCTCTATATTGAGCAATGCGACCTTGCATATAATCATGTAATGACTGGGGCGGTTGGGTATACGCAAGCCATTAAAGAAGCAGTTAATAACGTTGTGAGCGATGGCGTTACCGTCACGTATCCATCTGGCAGAAAAGACACGATTGAAACAGCAGTAGCACGTTCTGTCAGAACTGGTGTGGCACAGGCTACAGGAGATATATCCCTAAAACGCATGGAAGAAATGGACTGGGATTTAGTTCTGGTCAGTGCTCACATAGGAGCCAGAACAGGTGATGGCGGTGAGAATCCCGGAAATCACTCATGGTGGCAAGGCAAGATTTACTCTCGTTCCGGCAAGAGCAAGAAATTTCCACCGTTCTCGTTGACCGGATATGGAACGGCAAGTGGACTGTCAGGAGTCAATTGTCGGCATAGCTTTGGCGCCAGTGATGGAGAATTTAATCCCTATGCAGAATTATCAGCACAGGATAAAGCCGACAAAGGTAAGCAGTACGAAAAAGAACAACGGCAACGTACTTATGAGCGGAGAATCCGTAAAACGAAGCGTGAAGTTCTTGGACTGCAAGCAGGAGTTGACAATGCACCGAATGAAAAGGCGAAATTCGCGTTACAGCAAGACCTTGACCGGAAGTCTTATCTTTTGCAGAAACAAAATGCTGTGTATAAGGACTACTGCAAGCAGAACGACCTGAGAGAACTGCAAGACCGACTCATGATAGCGAAGTGGAACCGCCAGAACGCCGCAAAAGCCAGAGGAGCAGCAAAGAGATATAAAACAGCAAAGGGGATTGACTGATGGATAGATGGGAATATTTCAATCCGAACCCTGTTAAGGATAAGAGAACAGGAGATTGCGTTGTCCGGGCAATATGCAAGGCAACCGGCTTCGACTGGGAAACAGTATTCGCCGGATTAATGGTACAGGCGTGTGCTCTGTCAGATATGCCATCAGCTAATTATGTCTGGGGTGCGTACCTCTATAAACGCGGGTACAGACGCAAACTGATTGAGCAGTCAGAACGATATATCTATACAGTCAACGACTTTTGCACAGATCATCCGACAGGCATATACATTCTCTGCATAGATGGTCATGTGGTGACAGTACAGGACGGAAAATATTATGATACATGGGATAGCGGTAATGAGATCCCGGTATATTACTGGGAAAAGGAGAATAAATGAGCATATCAGAATTTGTACAGATTTTTCTCTCTATCTGTGGAGGGGTGTCTATTGTCGGAGGGGCGGCAGCCGTAATTTTTAAGTGGATTACTCCGGCATTCCGACTTAACAAGCGAGTAGAGACACTGGAAGAACATGACAAACGTGACTTTGAGAGCCTTCAGAGAATCGCAGAACGAGATTCATTAATTCTGGAAGTCCTATCGACCATGTTGGATAGCCAGATCAGCGGCAACAACGTTGAAGAATTAAAAAAAACAAAACAGAAGCTTACAAATTATCTTGCACAGAATCAGCGTTAGCATTAGTAAGGGGTATGCTCATGAAATTATATACATTCACGCAAAAGGATATAAACAAGTTCTTAGCAGAGTGTAATTTTACACCGGATGAAGAAAGACTGTTCCGATTGAGATGCCAGGAACATACTCTTGAATACTGTGCGGAAAAAATGAATGTGAGCATATCCACGGCGAAACGATTAAGTCGGAGGGTGAACAATAAAATAATCAAAGTGTGCTGATACTTTTTAGACACTAATTAGAGCCAGAAACGAACTGTTTCCGGTTCTTTTTTTATGCAAAAATATAATCAGAAAGGCGGTGTGTAAGATGGCATTATATAACAATCCTTATCAATATAGTTTCGGCGTTCCGGGACAGATGAATCAGTTCCAGCAACAGCCTGTCCAGATGCCAGCTCAGCCAGTACAGCAACCACAGCAGAATAACAATGGTATCCTGTGGGTGTCTGGAGAAGTAGGCGCAAAATCATATCTGGTAGCACCCGGGACAAGTGTTTTACTGATGGACAGTGAGAGTGAAAAGTTTTACATAAAATCCACAGACGTTTCCGGTATGCCGCAGCCCTTACGGACGTTTGAATATCATGAAGTAGGCACTCAGATGCCACCTAAACAGCCTGTTCAGAATATGGACAGTAAATATGTCACCAGACAGGAATACGACGATTTAAAGGGCAAATACGAAGCTATCATAAACCGATTAAATTCTTTTTCTGAACCTGTTAGGGCTAATACCGTACAGGAATCAGCAGTCAAGGGAGGAAATACAGATGAGTAATCCATTATTTAACGCACTTGGCGGTGGGATGCCACAAGGGAATGGGCCAATGCAGATGGTACAGCAATTTATGCAGTTTAAGCAAAATTTTAAGGGAGACCCGAAGGAAGAAGTCCAGAAAATGTTACAGTCTGGACGAATTTCTCAGCAACAGCTTAATCAGGTTCAACAAATGGCAGGACAGTTTCAGCACATGTTGAAAGGAATAAAATAGTACATTACAATCTGGCCAGATTAATGTAAATACACAAAAAGGAGATTATAACTATGGATGGAAATTTAACAGCATCAGACGTTGCTCTTTTAACTGGGAACAACAGAAATGATGGAATGTTTGGCGGAGATGGCGCATGGTGGCTTATCGTGCTTTTCTTGTTCGCGTTCTGCGGATGGGGAAACAACGGCTGGGGCAATAATGGCAACGGCGGCGGATATACGGCCACAGCAGCTACTCAGGCAGATATTCAGAGAGGATTCGATAACTCCGCAGTGATCAGCAAGCTTGACGGAATCAACAACGGCATCTGTGATGGATTCTACGCAGTGAACAACGGTATGCTTACCGGATTCAATGGCATCAACACAAACATCATGCAGACCGGCTTTGGCATTCAGCAGGCAATCAATGCTGATACTGTAGCCAATATGCAGAATACCAATGTTTTACAGTCTCAGTTAGCTCAGTGCTGCTGTGACAACAGGGAAGGACAGGCTCAGATCAGATATGATATGGCTACCAACACTTGCGCATTGCAGAATACCATGAACAACAACACAAGAGACATTATTGACAGTCAGAATGCTGGAACAAGAGCCATTCTTGATTATCTTTGCAATGAAAAGATCTCTAATCTTCAGGCTGAAAACAATGATCTCAGACGTGCTGCTTCTCAGGATCGCCAGAGCGCACTTCTTACAACTGCAATGGCTTCTCAGACACAGCAGCTTATTAATGCGATTAATCCGGCACCGATTCCGGCATATCAGGTTCCTAACCCGAACACATTTTACGGATGTGGATGCAACACTGGATGTAATTGCTGATAACTTCATATCGAAAGTATCTTTCGATTAATTCGAATGTCGGCTTATGCCGTATTACACAGAGGGGCAGGCTGAGACCTGTCCTTTTGTGATATGAAAGGGGTAAAAAATTATGGCAGAATTTACAAATGTAGCTGCTCAGACTGTAGCAGCAAATGGAAACGTAGTATTTTCAAACACAGCAGTCAAGGGTTCTAACTGCATTCAGCACAGAGAGGGAAGCGGAATTATTACGCTGAGAGGACTTACTAACCAGTGCAAAGCGAGATTCTTCGTAGATTTTTCTGGTAATATCGCAATTCCAACAGGTGGCACTGTCGGAGCTATTTCTCTGGCTATTGCAATCTCTGGTGAGCCTGTATTATCCTCCCAGATGATTTCCACACCGGCAGCAGTAGATCAGTACAACAATGTGTCCTCAGGAATTTATATTGATGTACCTCGCGGATGTTGCGTTAATATTGCAGTAGAGAATACAAGCGATCAGGCCGTTTCTGTTGCTAATGCAAATATTGTCGTGACTAGAGAAGCTTAGGAGGTGCAGTTATGAGAGATATTAAAGACTTATGCGCAAGAATTGAAGACGAACTATCCAAAATTGCTGACAGTGGACTGACCACTGGAAATCTGGAAATGACATATAAACTGATTGATATGTACAAAGATATCAAGAACACGCAGTACTGGGATAAGAAAGTGGAGTATTACAACGCTGTCCTTAATGAGATGCGTGGCGGATACAATGACGATTACAGCGAACGCGGAAGAAAGCGTGACAGCATGGGGAGATACAGCTCAAATGACGGCAGAATGATGCCGGATTACGAACGGGGCAGTTCTTATGCCAGACGTGGCGAACATTATGTTAGAGGGCATTACAGCCGTTCTGACGGACGGGATGCTTATGACGACTATATGACGCAGAAACAGAGCTATCGCTCCGGCAAATCTGAGGACTGCAAGAGGAAGATGCTTGCCGCTCTGGAAGAGCATCTGGATGAACTCACAACAGAAATGAGTGATATGTCCAAGGACGCAGAGTGCCGGGAAGAACGTGATCTTGTCAAGAGATACGTGGAAAAACTCCGGGATATGCTCTAATCGGCTAAAACATGTACCACAACTTTTTGGAGGTTCTGTGGTAAAATGTATTCATAGGGAAGATTCGTAAGTGGTTACAGCCACTTGACATAGACATTTTTTTTACATTGATTCCTCCTTTCTCGGGTGCGTGTCCTTAACAGAAACAGGTTCGGGCGGAATCTGGAGGTTGAAAAGCGGATGCAATTTCCGACACGTGCCATTACTGTCTATATGACTTGCTCGCTCGCATAGGCAGTATACACCTCCTTGTAAAAGGTAAATGGGCAGACGCCCAGAACAACTCGTGGCAGGCATGACACGTTAAACACCTTGCTAACCCGGGAATCCGGGTTATTCGGAATGTGCAAGTAACTGGGAACGACCTGGTCGTAGACTAGGCCTTGATGGTTCGAATCCATCCGTTCCGCTTGTCTGGAGCCTGAAAGTTTGGCGTGGGAATAGCGCAGGGCAGCGCATGGGAATGTAATTCCGAGTTCCGGACATGTTTGCTGCCTATCGGATTATAAAGTGGTCTCCCTTAAAGTAGGCAATAAGTGAACGTGCTGAAATGGTTCTTCCAGATATGTACATCGCAGGATGGAGAAGCGGAATCTCGCAAGGTTCATACCCTTGAGAACGGCGGTTCAAATCCGTCTCCTGCAATTACCTTGCCAGTGGTCTAACTGGCTTAATCCACTTACCTGCGGCGGCAGGTCAATAAACACGACCAGGAGGATATATATGCAGAAACTTATTGACACACTTAAATCATTTGGAATCGAGATCCCGGAGGACAAGCAGGCAGATGTGAAGAAAGCACTCTCTGAGCATTATAAGAATGCTAAAGAAGTAGCAAAAACTCTGTCAAAAGCTGAGGGAGAACGCGACAGCTGGAAAGAACGTGCTGAGACAGCAGAGGAAACCTTAAAAGGGTTTGACGGTATCGACCCGGCAAATATCCAGACAGAGCTTGCTGGATGGAAGAAAAAAGCCGAGGATGCAGAGAAAGAATTCAATGCAAAGATCTATGACCGTGATTTTTCCGATGCACTCAAAGCGGCACTCGATGATGTTAAGTTTTCCAGTGAAGCGGCAAAGAAATCTGTTATGGCAGACATTAAAGAAGCCGGATTGAAGCTGAAAGATGGCAAAATCCTTGGACTGAACGACCTGATTGAGCAGATGAAGCAGTCTGACGCATCCGCTTTTGTGGATGAATCTCAGCAGCAGGCTCAGCAGAATCAGGCAAGATTTACCACTCACGTTGGACAGCAGCAGACACCGGGAAGCATGACGAAGAAAGATATTGAAGCAATCAAAGACCCGTCCGAGAGACAGGCAGCGATCGCTCAGAATATTCAGTTATTCCAGTGATTTTTACACCGACTATACGCCAGAGTATAGCCGCTAACCCAAAATACCTTAACAATTATGGGTAGAAAGGATTTTTTTATGCCAGCAAAAACAAATCTTATTATGACTAATGATATTCAGGTCACAGCACGTGAGATTGATTTTGTAACCAGATTCGAAAGAAACTGGCAGCACTTACGTGACATTCTGGGTATCATGAGACCTATCAAAAAGACACCCGGAGCGGTTCTTAAATCAAAATATGCAGAAGGCACATTGCAGGATGGAAATGTTAAAGAGGGCGAAGAAATCCCTTACAGCAAATTCGTTGTAAAAGAAAAACCTTATGCAGAAATGAGTATTGAGAAGTACGCAAAGGCTGTATCTATCGAAGCAATCAAGGATCACGGTTATGAGAACGCTGTTCAGATGACCGATGATGAATTCCTTTTCCAGCTTCAGACCAATGTTACTGAAAGATTTTATGATTATCTGAAAACAGGTACCCTCACATTCACAGAAACCACTTTCCAGATGGCTCTGGCAATGGCTAAAGGCCGTGTAGAAAACAAATTCAAGCAGATGCACAGAAATGTGACTGGCGTTGTTGGATTTGCGAACATCCTGGATGTGTATGAGTATATCGGAGCAGCTGAGATTTCTATTCAGAATCAGTTCGGATTCCAGTATATGAAAGATTTCATGGGCTTCAATACCATCTTCCTGTTATCTGACAGTGAGATCCCAAGAGGACAGGTTATTGCTACACCTGTTGAAAACATTGTCCTGTACTATGTTGACCCCAATGAGTCTGACTTTGCAAGAGCAGGGCTTGTATACACCGTATCTGGTGAAACAAACCTGATCGGATTCCACACACAGGGCAACTACCACACAGCAGTATCCGAAGCGTTTGCAATCATGGGACTTACACTCTTTGCAGAGTACATTGACGCTATTGCTGTTGGAACCATCAACACAACTCAGACACTTGGAACTCTCACTGTAAATTCTGCGGCAGGAAGTAAGAGTGGAGATACTAAAGTGACCATTACTCCGGCAAAAGCAAGTGCAGGAAATGTGTATAAGTACAAAGTTGCATCTTCTGAGACTGCCGTAGACTACGGACAGAATGTGAAGAACTGGAGCGCATGGGATGGAGAAGCTGACATTACAGCAGCAACAGGGCAGGTAATCACAGTGGTTGAATGTGACAGCACCTATAAGGCACTGAGTGCAGGACACGCGACTGTAACAGCAAAATGATGATCGAATAGGAGGTAACTGGCATGACTTATGCAGATTATAAATTCTATACAGAATCATTCGGCAATGTCGTGCCAGAAACCGACTTTCCACGACTGGCAGAAAGAGCCAGTGATTTTGTGGATTTAATGACATCCGACAGACTGGTGGACGGATTGCCGAAAGATGAACGCTCACAGAAACGTATCAAAAAGGCGGTCTGTTCACTGGCTGAATTAATGTATCAGATTGAGCTTGCTGAAAAGAATGCTACCAATGCCGCTGTGAGTGGTACGTCAACCGCAATCGGGTCCGGTGGTAGCACGACAGATATTGTAACATCTGTATCTTCTGGCAGTGAATCCATCTCTTACGCAACACCTCAGCAGATTGGGGCGAGTGCAAAGGAATGGAGTGCGGTATATGCCGCCGCCGGAGATGTACAGAAAACGAATGACTTGCTCTTAAAGACAGCTTTGCCGCTGCTGATGGGAGTAAGGACGGATGATGGAATACCAGTATTGTATGCAGGAGTGTGACAGAAATGATGGAATTAAAACAGACCGTTGAAATGATGAATAGCGCAGATTACAAGGAACGCTTTAAGGCAGAGTATATGCAGGTAGTTATTCGATATAAGAAACTTGCGAATATGCTTGAAAAATGGGACAAAGGAGAACTCCCATTTACTCCTACTTGTCCGAGAAGCACTTACAATATGCAGGTAAGAGCAATGACAGATTATATTGCTGTTCTGGAAGCAAGGGCAGTTATGGAAAAAGTTAATTTGGAGGTATGATTATGGACATTTCAACATTAGGCTCATGTATAGCAATCGTTATGATTTGCTATATTGTAGGAATGGGCTGCAAAGCATCAAAAAGTATCTCCGATGAATGGATTCCGGTAATCATGGCGGTTATTGGTGGAATCCTCGGAGCGGTCGGGATGGGAGTTATCCCGGATTTCCCGGCATCGGACTATATTACGGCGGTTGCAGTCGGCATGTTTAACGGGCTGTCAGCTACTGGTGTGAATCAGGTTATTAAGCAGACAGTGCAGAAAGAATAATTAAGGAGAGGGTATCATGTATTCATCTAAAATTACACTTTTCAACTATTACGAAAGTGCCACAACAGGAGATGCGTACTGGTATCCTCATGTTCTATCCAGTGTTGACTTGATTACGGACAAGGGAGCAATCCTTAAGAAGTACGGACCAGACGTAACTGACAACGCACAGTTACACGTTCGATACACTGTCCAAAACGGCGATATAGCCATTACTGATAAAAACGGCAAGATTCTCCCATACGTGCCGCATAAAGAGTGGAAAAGGCAGATTAACAACGCTCTGGAAGATACTATCACATTCTCAGACGAATCGTTCTTCTGGGAGGGTGAGTGGACTGGTGGAACGGTAACTGACAGTGATTATCGGAATGGATTCTACCAGTACATGAACGAGAACAAGGATAACGTGTTTAAGATCACCAGTGTGGGCGGCCCGTATACACTGATTCCACATTTTGAGATTCTTGGTAAGTAATATGAGTAAAATTCATCATTTCAAAGGATTCTCTGTAGTTGACGGAGATATGAAAATCAAACTGAATATGGATAGATTCTCCAGACAGTATCAAGAAGCCCAGTACCTCCTTGACGGAATGGTTATGGACAGTATGGTTCCGTTTATGCCGATGATTACAGGGGACTTTATCAACCGAACAAGAGTTGAGAGTACATCCTTGCAAGGAACTGGGAAAGTATGTGCGGCGGCGGCTCCTTATGGGCGTTTTCTGTACGAGGGGAAAGGAATGGTTGATGAAGCGACTGGAAGCCCCTATGCAAGACGTGGAGCAAAGAAAGTCCTCGTCAGCCAGTTCTCTGGTCAGACAGCCGCAAAGGAGAATCTTGAATACACCAAACAGGCTCACCCACAGGCGCAGGCAAAGTGGTTCGATGCCGCTAAGCGACAATACGGTAGCACATGGCTTCGCAAAGCAAAAGCACAGGCAGGAGGTGGCAGACATGGCGGATAAACCTATCGGAAAAGATGCAACCGGATATGAGATTCTGACAGACGCTATGAAAGCACTTCTGAATCAGTATCCAGGACTGTATGAAAATGAAACAATTAAATTTGAGGAACTCAACAAAGAATCGGGAATTGCGTTCTCGGCAGACAACGGGGCGCTGATCTATTCAGAAAAAGAAGATGTTTGCGGAACAATGCATCAGGTATGTCAGTACCCATTCTATGTAGTGTACCGAACAGCATCTGACAAGGAAAGGCAGAAGCTATCTGTTCAGAAATTCCTTGATAACCTCGGTAAATGGATATGCCGAGAACCAGTTATCATAAACGGCTCTGAGACACGCTTAAATGCGTTTCCTGAGCTTTCACAGGGGCGAGTGATAAAACGTATCACGCGTGATAACTCTTATGGCTTGGAGCCACAGGAGAGCGGCGTACAGGATTGGCTATTGCCATTGTCGGTGCGCTACGAAAATGCTTACGAAGTAATATAACAAGTAACAACCGGCTATCAGTTGGAGATAGTCGCTAACCTACACAGCCTTTTAAAAGTTATAGGCAGAAAGGACATTTCTATGGCAGTTACAGGCAAGATTGACCGTAAATACATGGCTCATTACATTGATGCAGGTTCCCTCTGTGGAGGACTGACACCAAAATATGAGCGTCTTGGAAAGGATCTGGAAGAGTACAATGTAGAACTCAATCCAGACACTGAAACATCTAAAAACATTCTTGGAGAATCCACATTTAAACATAATGGCTACGAAGTTTCTTCTGATGCTGATCCGTTCTATGCAGATACCACATCAGACCTGTTCGCAGCATTACAGAAGATTGTAGATGGACGTCTCAAAGACGACAACCTCAAAACAAAAGCAGTTGAGGTTCATCTCTGGACAGAAGCTACAGCAGGCAAATATGAAGCATATCAGCAGGAATGCTACGTTGTACCGACCTCCTACGGCGGCGATACATCCGGCTATCAGATTCCATTTACCGTCAATTATACCGGCGAACGTGTAAAAGGAAAATTTGATATCAGTTCCGGCTCATTTACAGCTGACAGCGAATAAGCACATATACAAGGAGGGCGCGCCAAATGGCAAAAGTAATTAACACGAAAATTGATGATGGAATTTTTCTTTTCACTTTTACGAACAGCGAAGACGAAGTTTTTTCTTCTTTCAAGCTGAACCCGACTGATATCAATGTGGTAGCACGTGCAGAGGAACTGGAAGAATACTTCGAGCAGCTTAAAGATTCTATTCAGAAAGTCGCTTCCGGCAAAGAAATGGCAGAGCTGAACAAACAGATTGAGGATAAAATCAATTATTTGCTCGGATATGAAGCATCAAAAGACCTGTTTAAAGAGCCGATCACAGCAACTACTGTATTCGGTAATGGTCAGGTATTCGCTTACATTGTTCTCGATAAGATCGCAGAAGCAATCGCACCGGAAATCGAAAAGAGAAAAAAGAAAATGCAGGCAGCAGTCAATAAGTATACGGAGAAATATACAAAATGACCGCCTATGAGCTTCCCACCTCACTCAATATAAGTGGGGTGGATTTTTCTATCAGGACAGATTTTCGAGCGATTATTGACATTCTGATTGCCATGAATGACCCGGAGCTGGACGAGCAGGCGAAAGCAGTTGTTATGCTACAGATTCTGTTTGAGGACTGGCAGAGCATACCGGCTGAATGTCTGGATGAAGCTTGTCAGAAAGCATCGGAGTTCATCGACTGTGGACAGTCGGACGATAATCCAAACCGCCCAAAGCCACGCTTAATGGACTGGGAGCAGGACGGAGATATGATTGTACCGGCGGTAAACAAGGTTGCCGGTAAAGAAATCAGAGCGGTACCTTACATGCACTGGTGGACATTCTTCGGATATTTCATGGAGTCTGGCGAGTGCCTGTTCAACACCGTAGTTGGAATCCGTTCAAAGAAAGCTCACAGAGAACGTCTGGATAAATGGGAAAAGAAATTCTATCAGGAAAACAAAAACATTATTGATATAAAAACACGTCTCAGCGACGAAGAGCAAGCGTACAAGGATGCGCTGAATGAGATGTTGAACCTCAAATAGTTAGGAGGTGGACACATGGCTGCTGATGGCTCAGTCATTATTGATACCAGAATGGACACATCAGGTGTGCAAAATGGTGTATCAGCTATAAAACAGTCATTTAACGGCCTTGGAAGTGCTGTAAAAAAAATCGGTCTGCTGATTGGCGGGGCGTTTGCAGTTGGCAAGTTAGTACAGTTTGGAAAAGAGTGCGTGGAACTCGGTTCCGATCTGGCAGAAGTTCAGAATGTGGTTGATGTTACATTTACCACCATGTCCGACAAGGTCAATGAATTTGCAAAGAATGCCATGACCTCAGCCGGATTATCTGAAACGATGGCAAAACAGTACGTTGGTACGTTCGGAGCAATGTCTAAGTCGTTCGGTTTCTCCGAAGCACAGGCTTACGATATGTCAACGGCTCTGACACAGCTGACTGGTGACGTGGCATCATTTTATAACATTAGTCAGGACTTGGCTTACATTAAGCTAAAATCAGTGTTTACGGGTGAAACCGAGACATTGAAAGATCTCGGCGTGGTAATGACCCAGACTGCCCTCGATCAGTACGCGCTGGCAAATGGCTACGGAAAAACCACATCTGAGATGACAGAGCAGGAAAAAGTGGCTCTTCGTTTGGCTTTCGTACAGAAACAGTTATCGGCTGCATCTGGAGACTTCATTCGTACTTCTGACAGCTGGGCGAACCAGGTAAGAGTTATGCAGTTGCAGTTGCAGTCTCTCAAGGCAACAGTCGGACAGGGATTGATTAATATTTTCGCACCTGTTCTGAAAGTTATTAATATCTTGCTAGGTAAACTGGCAACTCTGGCGAATGCTTTCAAAAGTTTTACGGAACTAATAACCGGCAAGAAATCATCTGGTCAGACAAGCGGAAGTGGAGCCGGTCTTACAGGTGATACAAGTGGCGTGCAGGATACAGCAGACGCTTATGGACAGGCGGCGGACAATGCCGGTAAGCTTGCGGATTCTACGGAAGACGTAGCTGATGCCACAAAAGATGCGGCGAAAGCAGCGAATGGATATCTTAATCCGCTCGATGAGATTAGCAGATATTCTTCTCAGACTGCAACTTCTACTTCCTCTCCATCTGCCGGAAAAGGAACCGGAGAAACATCCGGCGGTCTTGGTGGAACCGTTGGGAATGTAGACTATGGAAATCTGGCAAAAGGTGAAGATGCTCTCTCAAAAATGAGTCCGGTTCTTGACGGAATCGTTAAGCGTTTTAAAGAACTTGCAGGCCTTTTCAAAAAAGGTTTCTGGGAGGGCCTTGGCGATTATAAGCCTGTGCTGAAAGATCTTAAAAAGAACATAAATTCGATAAAAAAGTCTTTAAAGAACATATTCACTGATCCGGCTGTTTTAAATGCATCAAACAAGTTTGCTGATTCATTAGCATTGAATTTGGGAAAAATAACCGGTTCTATAGCAAGAATTGGGCTGACTATAGCGCAGAACCTTGTCGGTGGAATCGCAAAATACTTATCTCAAAATGCGGACAGGATAAAAAAATATATCGTTGATATGTTTAACATCGGAACGGATATCTCAGATATCATTGGAAACTTTTCAGTTGCTTTTGCAGATGTTTTTTCTGTTTTTGGAGGAGAGACGGCGCAACAGCTGACAGCTGACATTATCGGAATTTTCGCTCAGATTGAAATGACCGCTACAGAGCTTTGTGCTAAGTTAGGCCGGAATATGCTGAACATGATTGCAAAACCGTTCATCGAGAACAAAGATCTCTTGAAAAGTGCTATCGAAGGATCACTGAAAGTCATTGAAACCGTAACAAGCGGCATCCTTGCAACGATGCAGACGCTTGGCGATCTGATACAGAAACTCTATGACGAGCATTTGAAACCGTTTTTTGACTCAATTGCAAACGGAATCTCAAGCATATCAAAAACAACGCTGACTGTATATAACACATACATTCTTCCAGTTTTACAAGGGTTGGCTGACAAGTTAAGCAGTCTTATGGCTGGAGCACTCGGCGAAACGCTCTCGAAAATTGAGACGTTTTTAGGAAAAATTATCGATGTTTTGAAACTTCTCTGGGAGAACATACTGGTACCGCTCATAAACTGGGTTATAGCAAATGTCGTTCCGGTACTTGCCAAGATTGCGGATATGATCGGAACAAAAGTTATAAACATCATTAAAACGCTCATAAAAGTGATCGGTGACATCATTGATGTGTTGAGCGGAGTGATTGACTTTATAGTCGGCGTATATACGGGAGATTGGGAAAAAGCATGGAACGGTGTAAAAGGCATCGCAGAAGGCGTCTGGAATCTGATTAAGGACATTATCCTCGGAGTTTGGGAAACTATTAAATCTGAAACTCAGGGAGCATTGGACATTGTAAAAGGCGCTATTGAGCTTGTTTTTAATGCTATCAAGTCAATAGTGTTCACAGCCTGGAACTACGTAAAAACCTGTACCACAAACGCTCTGGGCGCATTAAAGACTACGGTATCAACCGGTTTCAATGCAATTAGAACCAAAATTTCAAAAACATGGAGCAGTGTGAAAACTAAAACAGTTCAAATTTGGGACAGCATCTCTACAGTTCTTTTTGGAAAATTGGAAAAAATAAAAAGTGCTATAGTTGATAAATTCACTTCGGCAAAAGACACTGTTGTAAGCATTTTTGAAGGCATAAAAGGCACAATTAAAAACACACTTAATAGCGTGATTGAAATAGTTAATGGCGCTATTGGGACCGTTAACAGCGCCATTGGCGGCATTGAATCAGCATTTTCGTTTGGGCCTTGGAAGATTCCGACTCCGTTTGGTTCAAAAACTATCGGATTCAAAGCAAGCTTTCCTCGGGTACCAACGGTCCCGTATCTGGCAAAAGGCGCAGTTATTCCGCCAAGAAGCGAGTTCCTTGCGGTCTTAGGAGATCAGAAACAGGGTAATAACATCGAGACACCGGAAGCTCTGCTCAGAAAGATTGTCCGGGAAGAAACAGCAGGACGGCAGGCAGGCGGTGGAAACTACAGATTTATAGCTCAGGTCAATCGCAGAACCCTGTTTGACGAGATGATGAAAGAAGCACAGATGAGACGAGATGCAAGCGGTAGAAACCCGTTTGAGATGGCGTAGAAAGGAGGGCGTTATGGAAAAATATAAAATCAATGGAACAGTAATCTGGCAACCGGACAAAGACCTTGCGCTCTCCTTTGCCACGACTTACACGGAATCAAGTCAGAGGACGCAGTACGGTGTAGGCTACTTCACGCCGATGTTTACTGTTGAGCAGTATACATACAAGTCCAGTGATATCCCGATGACAGAAGCGACTAAAATCTTACAGATGATAGCGAAAGGATATAAATTTACACTTCATTACTTCTCACCATATTACGGCGTTTGGAGAGATGCTCCGTTTTATGTCGGCCAGACGCAAAACATAGCTATCGGAGAATTATCAGATGATAGAAAGATACTATCATCGTTAGAATTTAACATGACGGGGGTGAATCCACTGTGATTAACGCAAGCAATGCATTTAGAGAAAAGCTAGAAGCTGGTGAACCGGTCAGAATGGTAGTGAATATCACTTTTCCTGACGGAACGAAAAAGACTATTGATGAAGAGATCATGAACGGCGACAACGGGTTTACTGACTGTGCAGAAAGTAGTAGCTTTCCAGTTGGAACATCTGTTTGTAAAACGCTGACATTGAACATTAATAACTATGAAGAACAGTGGAAAGAATATGATTTTTACAGTGCAAAAATTCATGCATATCTAAAAATCAATAGTCTTGCAGAAAAGATTGATAAAGGAATCTATACAGTAACTACGCCGGAGCAATATTCAGACATCATCACTATCACGGCTCTGGACGATATGTACAAAGCAAATAAAGCGTATACCAGTGGCCTTAAGCTCCCTCAGTCCCTTATAAACCTTGTCAGGGATGCCTGTGAGACTATCGGAATAAGCATGAATCTAACTATGTCACATGGCGATATTATAATAAGAAGCATTCCAGATAACATGACATTCCGTCAACTGTTTGGGTATGCAGCTATGGTTGAATCTGCAAACGCCAGAATTGACTATTCCGGCAATCTCCAGTTCGTAAAATGGAACTTTGAGAAAACAAATATACCGGAACTAAAAGGCTATGGTAATCCACCTACACTTTCCAGCGATGATATAGTCATAACTGGAATTAAAGTAACAAACGGGCAGTCAAACGACGATACTGATACCGACTATTCTGGCATGTATGGCAAGGAAGGGTACGTCCTTGAACTTGAGAATGAGCTGATTGACGCTGACCAGCTTCAGACGGTAGCGAATATTATCGGAGAACAGATCGTAGGAGCAAGATTCCGAAATCTTGATGGTGATCTGATATACAACCCGCTCGTCGAGTTTGGCGACATGGTGCACACTTACGACCGATTGGGGAATAAGTACCTTACTCCTCTGACAGATGTATCAGGTAACGTGGGCGGCCTGACTACAGTTAAGACTCAGGCTGATGATCCGATTCGGGGCAGCAGCGACTACTACAGTGAGGGAACGAAGGCTATAGTGGCAGCACGTCAGATGGTGAAAAAAGAAACATCTGCAAGGGAAGAAGCTGTTAAACGATTGGAACAAAAGATAAGCGATACAAATGCAAGTGGAATGTTTTGTACAGATGTTAGACAAGAAGATGGAAGCACTATTCGGTATCTGCACGACAAGCCTACACTAAAAGAATCATCTAACGTTATTAAAGTTACATCTGAAGCGATTGGAATCAGCAATGATGGAGGCAAAACATATCCATACGGTATAACCCTTGACGGAGAGACTATCACGAGACTTTTATATGCGGAGGGTATTAACGCTGACTATATTAATGCCGGAACGATCCTGGTAAAAGATAAAGATAAAAATGTAATTTTTGAAGCTGACATGGGCGCCGGATCAGTATATATCAGCGGAAATGTGCAAATTGGCGGTGGAAAAACACTCGATGAGACATTAAAAGAGTTCTCTGCTTCTGCGAAGAACATGACTATTCAGCTGAGTAATGAGTACCAGGGGATTCCTGTTGATTCCAATGGGAATTATAGCAGCTTTCCAGAATGTTCAACTCAGGCTACGGTGATGTACGGCGCACAGGATATCACAGAGAACTGTTCGTACACCATAACCGGATCTCAGAACATCTCGGGATCCTGGGACGAAGTTGAACATACGTATACAGTTGAAAGCTTAACTGCCGATAGCGGATGGGTTGATATAAGAGCTACTTATCTTGAGAACCTGTCAGTATCGAAACGATTCACGATAGCTAAGCAGTACGCCGGAGAACAGGGTACAGCCGGAAGGACATATTTTATAAATGCCGATGCTGACATTTTACTGATGGGGGCTGACAAGAAGATTACTCCGAATATTCTGAACTTGAGGCCTTACTATAGAGATGGTCAAGAAGATGCTAAAAACTTTTATGCCTGGTGGACTATCGAGAAAAGCGTTGATAATGGCTCTTCCTGGGAAGATATAAGCACATACAGCACCTCGATGAAGCTGATCCAGATTCAGCTGAATACGCTGTCTCTTGAAGCACATGACATGATAAGGGCCAGCGCTTATGCCGACAAAGAAAAAACTATACTGTGTGATCAGCAGACGTTCCCGGTAGCGCTTGACGTTTCTGCTCTATCTCAAAAAGACATTGTAGAAATTCTGTCTAATAACGGAGCTTGGAAAGGACTATACTATCTGAACAATGAGCTGTATGTGTCTTTCAATGCGGCGCTCGGAGGAACGCTGACACTCGGTGGACAGAACAACGGGAACGGGCTTCTGATCCTTCTTGACGACGAAGGGTCGGAGACAGGCCGGATGTCGTCCAGCGGAATGTCGTTTCGAAATTCTGATAACAACATAGTTATAAGAATTAATAAGAGTGGAATGTTCTTCTATGATTCGACCGGTCAAAAAAGAAAAGTGCTTACTGACAGTTCCGGTATCACTATATATACGGATTATACAGATGCAAATAATTGGAAAGCAATAAAAATTGGCAAATACGGAATTTACGCGGCAGAAAAGAACAGCGGAGTGGAAGAATTATGGATGGAGGGTGATACCAGCCATCAGTGGGATGGATATATACTTAGATTTTTGAACAATGCAGTTCGTTTAAATGCAAATGCGGTATATACAGACGGCTGTTCAATGGGAAAGAACTTAACCACATCCGGAGCGCTTTCAGTAGGCGGGGCTGCCGGGCTAAAAGGCGGCGCGTATGTACAAGGAAGCTTTTCTTTCGAGGATTCAGAGCAGTATTCAAAGACTGGAACGTCTGTCAGAAGAAGGCCCATAGCCACACTGGGAACTGTCGGAAAGCAAATAGCATATATCGGATGCGGCCAAACATCAACTGGAAGTGATGATGGGTTTGGAACTAGCTACAAAAACTATCTTGAAATCAGAGGACAGCTTGCCGGCGGCGCAACTTTTTTAACAGATAAATTCTATTCTGGCTCAGCTCCGTCCGATATCCGCTTGAAAAAGAACATCGAAAACAGTGAAACAGATGCCCTTGAAACGGTCAACCGCATGAAAGTCCGTCAGTTCGACTGGAAAAAGGGCGGTCATCAGAACATCGGTTTCGTGGCAGACGAACTGGAAAAAATTGATCCGAACTTGGCACTGGGCGGCGGATATGACGAAAACGGCGAGATGGACATTAAACAGATTAACAGCCCGTACCTACTGAATTATGCTGTCAAAGCCATACAGGAACTCAGTGACATTGTAAAAGAGCAGGGCTGCAAGATTAGAAAATTGGAGGAAAAATTGGATGGAATTAAAGGGAATTGACGTATCATCTAATCAGGGGAAACCAGACTGGGCGAAGGTTACTAAATCCGGCGTTAAATTCGCAATCTTGAGAGTACATCAGAGGAGTGGCATTGACAACTTGTTCGAGTACAACTACAAGGGATGTAAGAGCAACGGAATACTTATCGGCGGATACAAGTACAGTTACGCTCTGACACCGGCGCAGGCCATTGACGAGGCGGAAGATGTGATTGCTGCACTGAACGGGCGAGGACTGGATTTCCCAGTGTTCTATGACCTTGAGTGGTCTAATCAGCGGAAGCTCGGAAAACAGGCAGTCGAAAACATCGCAGTCGCATTTCTGACTAGAATGAAGAAAGCCGGCTATAAAGTCGGTGTATACTGCAACTACGACTGGTATAAGAACTGCTTGTCAGACGCTTTGAAGCAGTACGATTGCTGGATCGCAAACTATCCCAAAAAAGAACTGGATAACGGAACATTACAGGAAAGGCTGAGAGTTCCAGTCGGTGTAGGGTGGCAGTATTCGGAACACGGAAAAGTATCCGGTATCAGCGGCAACGTGGACATGGATGTATTCTACAAGAACTACAGAGAAGCAGCACAGAAAGGAGAAACTAAAATGGTAAAAATCAGCAACTGCGGACATGATGAAAACGGAAAATATGCAGGCGGAAAAGCAGGAGATCAGACAGGAACAGAGTATCAGATCATGAACTGGTACAGCAGACCGTGGCTCTGCGTCCTGAGATTCAATGACGCGAAAATCGCAGCCATGATCGCAGACATGGCGGCAAAAGCAGCGCAGAACAATCTCATTGGATACGATCAGGGTACTGCCGGAAACAGTAATGACCGGTATTCATTCTGGCAGCACTTAAAGGCAAGTAACTACGATCCGGCGCGGATCACGGTAGCCTGTGAATCTGATTGCAGTGCAAGTACAGCCGCTATCGTCAAGGGTGCTGGATATCGCTTAAATAACGCAAAGCTCAAAGCAGTCAGCATCTATCTGACAACACGAAACATGAGGGCCGCAATGAAGACTGCTGGCGCAAAAGTTCTGACAGACAGCAAGTATCTGACATCCGGTGACTATTTAAAGGCAGGAGATATCCTCCTGAATGATAACCACCATGTGGCTATCGCTGTTACCACCGGTGCAAAAGTAAGTACGCCTTCAACAGCGCTCACCGGTACTTTCCAGACAAGACTTCCGATTCTGAGAAAGGGCAGTTCCGGAACAGCGGTCGCAATGCTTCAGGCGATGCTGGGCGTAGAAGTTGACGGACAGTTTGGGAACGACACATATAATTCCCTAAAAGTTTTCCAGAAAAATGTTAATGTGACAGCAAATGGAACTTGCGGCATTGATACCTGGAAGAAAGTGATTGAGCACATGAAAGCAAATACTAAATGACAAATTAAGCCCCTCGGAGTTAATCCTTGGGGCTTTTTTCTTTTCTGCATTTTTCAATTCTTAGTGCGTTTTCGGACCTGTTTTCCATGTATGCTGGACGTGTTCTTGGAAGATACGCCATAACCGTACTCACTGCAAATCCTGTAATGCTTGAAATCTCACTGGCGCTTTTTCCACGATAATGCAGATCTATGATAGTCGCTTGCGTTTCATTGACTATGATGCCTTCCGTAGAAAGCGCTTTCGCTATTCTTTGCCAGTTATATCCGGTAAGCTTGTGAATGCCGGTCAGCGTCTGACTTTCTTCATAAGCTTTCAGTATCTTTTGCGTTGGTGTTTGCGTCATTTTTAACTCTCGCATCCTCCTTAACGGCTCTCTCGAGGAGCTGTCTTACATATTCGGGGCACTGACTTTTTCCAGATTCCCAGTTTTCAAGCGTTCGGACCGGTATGTTGTACTGCTTAGAGAACGCTATTCGGGATTCGTCAAGCAGCGCGCGCATCTCAGCCACTTGCATCTTCTGCTCTTGAAGATAGATACGGATATCGGCGTTGAAGTTGATATCGCCAACACCGGTTTTATACCTTTTGCATTTACAAGGTATAATAAGTGTGATATGTTTTTCGGCACAGTTTGCGTACTCGTATATTTTTTCATCGATTATGACATGTTCCGGGTATTCTATAACTGTCGTACCATCGTCAGAGAATACGTCAGCGAAAATGTGGATAAGATTGTCGGCAGCCTCCTGCAAAGAATCTCCGAAGAAATCAAAATATCCTCCAGCTCCCCCTCCATGCGTGTAGCATTCTCCATAATTTCTCAATTTCGACATCTTTGAATCGTCAACACTAATAGTCCATTTTCCCATCTCGTTTTCCTCCTTAAATTAAAACTCATATTCTTCCATAAATCTGTCGATAACTGGGATATACATTCTAGCATATCCTTCCATGTAATGTGCTGTACGGCTTACACAGTCAATGTATCCAACAGTTCTTCTTTTGTAGTCGTTGAAGTAGATTCTTTTGTATGATCCTTTTTGCCACAAGCTAATACTTACAACATTGTTATCTGCTTCCGGGACTGCCATTTCCATGCGCCCTTTGAAGATTTTCTTCTCTATTTTCTTGGCCTCCTCCCATGCTTTTCTCAGACCGGAGGAAATTGTCATTCCGGATTTTTTAACCAGTTCCCATGCTCTTTTCATAATGTTTGATAAGTTGTATTTTTTCATTTTGTTTTCCTCCGTTCCTTTGATGATTATATAATACCACCAAATTGGTGGTGTGTCAATAGAAAGTTTAACGTTTTAATTGTTTTTTCTTTTTAAGTAAGGTATACTTTCAATAGTCGCACAGGGATTGAACTTATGATGCATAATATCCTGTGTGGCTACGCACAAGTGAAGAGTGCAGACTGATTCCACCGTGCATGAACAGGAGAGCTGTATGTTCCAATTTGGGGGCTGTTAGCAGCGGCACGAGTGGACAGTCAAAGAAAGAGTTGGGCATAAAAACCCGACTCTCTTTTTTTACGTCAAATTACAACGATTTAATTATATATAGATTTACACGGTTAGTCACAAATTAGTCACAAGTAAAATATGGAAACCCGCATAAACAAAGGATTCTTGAATATTTTCATTAAAATTAGAGTAATGAAAATGTCTTTGCAGAATCCCTTGTAAAATGCGGAAAAGCCAGTAAAATCAAGGCTTTGCAGACTTTTGTTAGAGTGATTAAGACGGTTTAAAAGCGATAAAAATAGGAACGGTTAGTCACAGTTAGTCACAAATGGGACTTTTATTTTCTCTATTTCTTCCCGGAGTTCTTCCAGGGTTCTGTGACCGTACACAGCGTTCGTAACATCGTTTCTAAACGAATGCCCCAGCATCCTCTTCCGGTCGTTCTCCCGGACGCCGTATTTTTCACACAGAGTAGAAAAGGTATGTCGGCAATCGTGCGGCGTGTGCTTCGGGTTGCCGGTGATTCCCAGTCGTTCCAGTGTAGGGTAAAACAGAGCGTTTCGGTGCTGCGTCTGGGAATAGATGCAGAGTTTACCGTTTTGCGTCAGGACCTTGTTCTTTGCAAACTCATATATGGCCGGATGGATTGGAACGATCCTGTCTTTTCCGGCTGCGGTCTTGATACCACCCTGGAAATATTTTTCTTCAAGATTAGTCGTAAGCTTCAGGACCTCGCCAATTCTCCAGCCGGAGTAGCACATAATCAGAATGAGCTGCACTTCCGGGTCGTCGGTGTTCTGCCAGAGTGTCTGAAGCTCCAGATCAGAAAACGGGGTCCCGTGCTCAACGTCATCTTTTGTTTTGACAGAAACATACAGTGCCTTGTTTTCTGTGACTATCTCTGAGTAGATTGCGAATTTATACATCTGTTTAAAAAGCATCAGGATCGTGTTTAGGCTCTGCTTTTTGAGCGGGCAGTCGTCAATAACCTTTTGCAGATCCGGTGCTTTCAAGTCTTCAAATGTACGATCATACAGAGGCTTACTGTTAAGGTAGCCGCAATGGTATGCGTTCCTTGAAGACTTCGACAGATCAGTACCTTCCGGGAACTTCCATGCCATGAATTTTTCATACACCTCTGAGAACGTCAATTTGTGCGTTTCCGGGTGTTTTTCTTCTGTGCCCTTAAATGTATTGTAGTCTGACAGAATACGGCTTACAAGGGCGTCTGCGTCCGTTGTAGGGGCAATCTCAAGTTCTTTTTCCATACCCGGCCTGTACGTCCCGGCTTTGTATGCTGTCAGAACAGCGAACCCTTTCAGATAGTCGTCAACGTAGCAGATCGCAGGTGGGCGGATCGCTTTTCCTGTTGCGCCAATCGTTGCCGGTGGGTGCACTGCATAGCAGTTTCTTCGACCCTTGCCAAGATAGCGGATAGAGCCGAAACTGTTTGGCAGTTTTGGGTATTTCTTTCTTTTTGCCATGATTTTCCTCCTTGTATAAAAACAGCCCCTGCCGTTAAGCAGGAGCCGTGTTATCTACTCTATCTCGTCAATATCAAGAGAATATCCCAGCACTTCTCCGACATCTGTACATTTTCCTTTTAATGTAACGGTATCGCCTTTGGTGAGAGATGCTACCTTTGATTTTTGCTCGTCATTTTTGATATTACACTGTACGCCAATGATTTCAAAATCGCCATCTGCCGTAAGATTTATGTATTCACCAGAAGCATCAATATTAGTAAGTTTTCCGGTAATCTCAAGATATTTACCTTTGTATTTATCAGATGCACCCATGGCGTTGCTATCAAGATCGGACATCATATCATTAACGGAAACAGCAGTATACTCGATCGGCGCAGCTTCTTCTTTTGGTTTAGTAGCAGTTTCTTTCTTTTCTGAAGAAGTAGCGGTTGCTGCGCTTTTATCTGATTCCGAATCACTTTCACCAGCTACAGCTCCGATGATAGCTCCGACAAGGATTATCAGCACAACCCATTTGAGTTTTCCGCCTTTTAATTTCTTTCGGCATTGCGGGCAGACCTTAGCATCTGCCGGAATCTCTGTTTTACAATACTTGCATTTCTTTGTTTTTTCTTCGCTCATGCTTTATTTCCCTCCAATGACGTAGTTTTCATATTTTTCTCTTATTTTTGCAAGTTCTCTTTGCCTGATCGGGACGATCGCGCCAGATATCATCGTAAAAAAATGGCTTACTTCGCTTACCTCGTCCATATTAACTATATAGCTCTGGTGGCAGCGCAAAAATCTTCCGTCAAGACTCTTTTCGATATCATTGAGCTTTCCTCGTTCCTTGTGTGATATTCCGCACGTGCAATGGATCATTATGTATTTGTTCTGGCTTTCGATGTATTCAATATGTCGGAATTCAGCTCTGTGAAAGTAGTCCTTGTTCTTGATAGTAAGCGTTTTTTCACGGATATTTTCAAGCGTCTGCTTAACAACTGAATACATTCTTCCATGCTCAGAGCCTTTAATGATGTAATGAACCGGCAGCACATCAAGTGCATCAAATACATATTCTTTGCATTCTGTCCAAAAAGTGATATTTCCATAGTATCCGATCTTTCTTAATCTTTTGGCAATCTCTATGCCATTTTCTCCGTTAATGGAGACATCAAGAATTATAATGTCATACCATTCACCATCTGAAACATCGTCAATCAAAGGCTTTCCGCTGGTGTAGGTAGTTAATGTATATCCACCATCACCATGCTCTTTTAAATATCGGTCAATGCTACTTTTGAAAATCTCAATTCGTAAATTATCATCGTCACAAATCGCAATTTTCATTCAAATCATTCCCTTATGGGCGTTGTTTTCGCCATTTGCAAAAAAAAGTGTTTAAATATGTTATTTTTATTATAGCATCGTTAAATTTAGTTGTAAATAGACGTTTTGAGGTGATTTATGAAATGAAAATAATCAAAAATATACTAATTATAATAGGAGCTGTGCTTTTGCTTAATTACATTGTTTATTTACCAATGTGTGTAGACGATTATATCCGTGAAGAGTCAGAAGTGTATTCTGTCCAAAATGCGTACAGATCTTCTACCCTACATAAGAATAGCGCCCATGAAATAAAGCAGACCATGCTGCCGTTTTTATTCGCCCTGCCACTAAACAGAAAAGACTATATCTTTGATGTTACGAATAATTTCTATGCAATCATAAACATATCGGTGTATATCTGGCAGTTGCCAAGAGCAAACATTAGTGATATAATGGCATGAAACGAACTAATGTTCGGTTCTATTTCCCACAAGCCGGACATATACTGTAGTGTAGGTGGTAGTTGTGACAGGGAGGGTTATTATGGATTATAAGAAGGAAATTATTGAGATGGTTGAAAAATGCACGAATAATCATTGGATAGAAGTGATTTATATATTTGTGAAAAGGCTAATCGGATAACATTAAAAAAGACAAGGGTTTGCGCATTGCCCTTGTCTTTCTTTTTACTTATTAGAAATCATGTCAATAAGTTTTTCTAAATTGTCCCATCCCTCATCATCCAATCTGGCTAATGCAGACACGAGACGGTGTCGGAAAGAATCTTCTCCAGATTTCATTACGTCTGCAAGCATGGCAGAAATTTGTTTGTCTTTAATTCCGGGTATAAACATATCTCCGTTTCCAGTTCTGAGCCATTCTTCGTTTACGTTAAATTCTCTGCAAACATCATCAATAGTCCGATCTGACGGAACTTTGCTTCCCATTTCAATTTGCGCTACAAAATTCCTACTTATCTTTAGTTTGTCTGCAAATTCTTGCTGAGTTACGTTTAATTCTTTTCGCAACTCTTTAAACCTGTCTTTCAATTTAATTCCTCCTTTCTGAAAATATAATATCATAAAATGTTTACAAAGTCAACAAAAAAGTATTGACAAATGTTGTCTGGGGGACTATACTGTGTTTACAAGGTAAACAAAGCAGCGCAAGAAAGAGAGGAAAAAGGATATGACATTAAACGAATTATTACAGGTAGTAGATAAAGATACAAGAATTCAGGTGCAATTAAAAATGTTTGGCTTATATTTTAAAACCAGCGGATATAAAGCATTTCTGAAAAAGGACGAAATGAAAGAAATTCTCAATAAAGAAATCAAAACAGCACGAACTATTGTGGATGAAAATATTTGCACCTTGCAAATTATTCTGAAATAGCCGAAACGGTCAGAAATGACCGTCCACCGGAACCGCCCCACCGGTGCTGACGAGGCAGGGCAGATGGAGGTGAACAGGTTGAAAAAAGTAGACTGGTCGATAGTAGCAATCGTACTCAGCATACTTTCCATTTTAATAAATCTTTGTTTTAGCGGACGAGATTTATTAAGAAATTTACGTTGGATATTATCTTGTCTAGGTTGGTAAGTATTGAAACAATGACGGATATTACAGAAATAATTGTTGCAACATTAGCTTTCTTCTTAGCTTTAATCGAATCAGCAACAGCAGAATCAGCTATTTGTTTTGCACTGTTAGCAATATCTTTTAATGTTTCGTATTTTTCCTCATCTGCCATCTGCTTATATACGCTATACGGTAATGGCGGATTGGTTGCCATCGTTGGCATTTTGAAATCCATTTTAATCACCTCCCATCTACTGGGAGTATACCACAAGAAAGGAGTGAACACATGTCTGAAAAAGAAAAAAGGATCGTTGAAAAGCTGAAAAACGCGATTCCTAATATGTCAGAATTTGACAAGGGATACATTCTCGGTAAGACAGAAAGTTTTTCCGAGAATAAGTCAGATGATTCTGACCAGAAAGAAAACAAGAAAGGAGTATAAAATGAGCGAAGTTGATACTTACATCAAAGAAAATGCAGAAGTTCATCAGTTCGCCGCAGAGGTTGCGAGAATCATATCAGGCATTCCACAGATGCCAGAGTTCTCCTCGGAGAACATGAGCGTATCTGATGCAAGCCAGTTGATCGGACTCCCTGCAACATCAATCCGAGCAGGGATTGTGTACGGATGGTTGCCGATCGGGACTGCTATCCAGAATAACAAGCCAGCAAAAAGCCTTTCCGGTGGCAGGATCACATACATCATAAGCCCTAGGAAAGTCTATGAAGTAACTGGTCATGTCTGGAAAGGCAAAGCTGCTCTTAATAAGTGAGTGCCCCGGAGGGAGCCAACACCTCCACCCCGGAGCTTTGCACCCACTAAAGCACCTTAGTGGATAGATACATTAT
>ERZ1023839.41-NODE-41-length-45595-cov-11.896509_pt1 | contig 45595 bp, 41 predicted proteins | sample MGYA00380383_ERZ1023839 | MGnify/ENA primary metagenome ERZ1023839 (study PRJEB33179, sample SAMN07449065) | human gut metagenome | biome: Human-gut; feature: Human associated habitat; material: Faeces | host: Homo sapiens | place: India:Kasaragod | collected... | reverse complement strand
AAAGAATTTCAGGTATGTCAGCTGAAGATGCTAAAAATATGTTATTAGAACAACTTAAAAATGATTTAGCTCAAGAACAAATGCAATTAATTAGAGAAAATGAAGCTAAAATTAAAGAAAAGGCTTTGGAACAATCTCAAGAAATATTGTCAACAACAATGCAGCGTTGTGTTATGGACCAAGTGGTTGAAAGTACAGTTTCTGTCGTTTCATTACCTAATGATGAAATGAAAGGTCGTATTATTGGTCGTGAAGGTCGTAACATTAGAACATTAGAAACTTTAACTGGTGTTGATTTAATTATTGATGATACTCCAGAAGCTGTTGTATTATCAAGTTTTGACCCTGTTAGACGTGAAGTTGCAAAATTAGCTTTAGAAAAACTTATTTCAGATGGACGTATTCACCCTGTTAGAATTGAAGAAATGGTTGCAAAAGCAAAAGATGAAGTTGAAAAGAAAATTCTTACAGAAGGTGAAAATGCCGCATTAGATATGGGAATTATGGGCTTGAACAAAGAACTTCTTAAAACTTTAGGACGTTTATATTACAGAACAAGTTACGGTCAAAACGTATTAAAACATTCACTTGAAGTAGGTCATATTGCTGGCATGTTAGCTGCGGAATTAGGCGCAAATGTTTATGTTGCTAAACGTGCAGGCTTATTGCACGATATCGGTAAAGCAGTTGACCAAACTCAAGAGGGTACTCATATTCAATTAGGTGTTGAAATTGCAAACAGATATGGTGAAAAAATGGAAATTATTCACGCTATTGAAGCTCACCACGATGACGTTACAGCAAACACAATTGAAGCTGTACTTGTTAAATTAGCAGATGCTATTTCTGCAGGTCGACCAGGTGCAAGACGTGATACTTTAGAAATTTATATCAAACGTCTACAAAAAATTGAGGAAATTGTAAATAGTTTTAAAGGCATAAAACAATCATTTGCCGTACAAGCTGGTCGTGAAGTTCGTGTAATTGTTGAAGCTGAACAATTCGACGATTTGGCATCTCAAAAACTTGCAAGAGATATTGCAAAGCGTATTGAAGACGAATTGGATTATCCAGGACAAATTAGAGTAACAGTTGTTAGAGAATTTAGAACAACAGAAATTGCAAAATAAATTAAAAGGCGAAATGCAGTTATGCAAGAACTGATTAAAATATTATTTTTTGGCGATATTGTCGGTAAAATAGGCAGAAATGCCGTTACCGACTATCTTGCCAATAATAAAGATAAATATGATTTTGTAATCGTGAATGCAGAAAATGCATCTCACGGTTTTGGTTTGACTCAAAAAAATTATAACCAGCTTGTTAATGCTGGAGTGGATTGCTTTACGTCTGGCAATCACATTTGGGATAAAAAAGAAATATTTAACTACATTGATAATGCGGATAAATTAGTTCGCCCTTTGAATTACCCCGAAGGAACAAAGGGAGAGGGTTTTAGAATTTTTGATGTTAAAAAACATAAAATTTGTGTAATGAATTTCTTAGGACGTGTGTTTATGCAACCTATGGATTCTCAATGGAAGATTATTGAGGAAAAGATTAAAGAAATTAAAGAGATTACACCAAATATTTTTGTGGATTTTCATGCCGAAGCAACAGCCGAAAAGATTTGTTTTGGTAGATTTTGTGCTAACTTTGGTGTGAGTGCATTTGTTGGAACTCATACTCATGTTCAAACAGCAGATGAAAAAATTATTAATAATAGTATGGCGTATATTACGGATGCAGGTTTTTGCGGTGCAGAAGATAGTGTTATAGGTATGGAATATACAACTTCACTAGCTAGAATGACAACATGCATGCCTGAACGCTTTGAAGTAGCTCAAGACAAGGTAGCTATAATTAATGCGGTTGAAATTACCTTAGATGCTTTAACAGGTAAGGCAACCGAAATAAAAAGAATTAATGACAAAATAGTATATGAAAATAATGGATTGGAGGTAGACTTTGATAATCAAAATAATCAAAAGTCCTGATTGGAGGTGGAAATAATGAAGCGTTCAGATTTTCACATCCACACTAATTATTCAGATGGTGTGTTTACACCAGAAAAAATCGTAGACACTGCTTTAGATGCAGGTTTGCAAGCAATTGCATTAACTGATCACGATAATATTTTATCCTATGATATTGCGCAAAAATATTTAAATGAAATAGGTAAACAAGACGAACTTGAGATTATTCAAGGGGTTGAGGTAAACACACTTTACAAAAATTATGAAGTCCACATTTTAGGTTACTTTATGAATCCTAATAATGAAGATTTTCAAAAGCTTATGAAGGCGCAACAACAAGCTAGAATTAATCAAACACTTGAAATTATTGACCTGTTAGATAAAAAAGAAAATATAAAAATTTCTTTTGATTCAATTAAGGCTCAAGTTGCAGAAGGTGGAAGTATTGGACGTCCACATATTGCAAAAGCTATTACAAATGCAGGTGGTACAAATAGCGTGATTGAAGCATATAGCAAGTATATTAACGATAATTCACCTGTTTATGTGCAAAGAAAAACGGTTTCACCTCAAGATGCGGTTGAAATTATCTATGATGCAGGTGGTGTTCCTGTAATTGCTCACCCTCATGATATTGACATTGCAGAGGATTTAATTAAAGACTTAATGAACTACGGTTTGCGTGGTATTGAAGCATATCATAGAAAACATTCGCCTGCAGTTGTTGAATATTTTTCATCAATGGCAGAAAAATTAGGTTTGATTGTTACTGGAGGTTCAGATTTTCACGCACCAAACATATTGAACGGTCAAATTCTTTTGGGCAAACACTTTATTCCTGAATGGATTTATGACAAACTTATTCAAGAGAAAAAACGCCTAGATATGGCTTAGGAGTTAATTAATGAAAAAACAAGCATTCACATTGGTCGAAATTATTGTAGTTATTTCTATTGTTGTTTTAACTGCTATAATTTTGATTCCAAATATTATTGATGATAATAAAAAATTACACACAATTTCTCAATGGAAACACACTTACAAAAATATTGAATACGTGTTTTCTGCGATTAAAGCTCAAACAACGGAGACTGACAAGGTTGCAATTGAAAAAACTAGAACTAATGACGAAAGAGAAGTTGTATTGTGTGATTTGTTAAATCCATATTTTAGAATGCAATCAGTTGTAGCCCCAAAGACTTACAAAACATACTTTATGGACGGCTCTTTTGTAAATGAAAAGAGCGAGTATTATGTTAAAAACTTGCACACTACAAATTCAGGTATGGTTATAGGTGTAAAATGGTTGCTTGTTCCATCACAAGCTCAAAATTCTTTGCCTATCGCAATGATAACAATTGATTTAAATGGTCTTAAAAAACCGAATAAATGGGGATATGATATTTTTGGCGTAAACATTTTTGTTGATAGAATTGAACCTTTGGGAGAGGAATATGATGAAATGCTTATGAAATCAGATTGTTCTAAAAAAGGTAAAGGCATTTCTTGTGCATCATACTATAACAATTATGGTGGTAGATTAAATTAGTTTTGCGCAATATTTTTCAATTGGACAGCCTGTGCAGTTTGGTTTTTGCGGTTTGCAGACATTTTGCCCATGTGTAACGATGAGAGTATTAATGTCAATCCAATATTTTTGAGGTAATTTTTTGCGAAGTGCAAATTCTGTTTCTTCTGGATTTTTTGTTTTGACGTAACCAAGTCGGTTGAAAATTCTGTGCACATGCACATCGACGCAAATGGCTGGTTTGTTGAAACCTCTTGCGACAACTAAGTTTGCGGTTTTTCTGCCAACTCCATTGAATTTGCAAAGTTCATCAATGTTGCAAGGAACTTTGCCGTTGTATTTTTCAACTATTTCTTTTGAAAGCTGAATAATTTGTCGAGCTTTATTTGCGTAAAATCCTACAGGATAAATGGCTTTAGATAAATCTTCTTCGGAAACCTTCATCATTTCTTGAGGTGTTTTTGCTAGTTCCAACATTCTTAAAGTTGCAGGATAAGTTGTTTTATCGTTTGTTCGAAGGCTTAATATACACGCAATTAGCACTAAATATGGGTCGTTAAAACTATCCATTAAACATACAAAATCGCTCTTTTGTTGTTTTGCTTCTTGCAAAAGTCTTACAATTTCGTCGATATCGCTCATTTCAATATGCTTTCTACGTCTAGTTCTAATTTTAATTTTAACGCATAAATATTGTCTAAATCAAATTCTGCAAGTTTTACCGCATCTTTTTCTGTTGTGACAATATTTCCGTGTAATTTTGCAACTTCGCTGTATTTATATTGGTGGTGATCGTCAAAAGTTATAGTGTCAAGTAAATTAAACTTTTGTCTTACAAAGTCGTAAAATTGTTCAGGCTGTCCGATTGCGCAAATTGCAAAAACGTCAGATTTTAGCGGTAAAACGTCAGTTGTTTTTATATTGTAGGTAAAACTAGGAACAACATTACACACAAAAGTTTTACGCTTGTCAAAAATGTTTTCAAAAATATCAGTTACAACTGGTTTTGAAGTTTTATTCATAATAAGCAATTTATCAGCTCTTTTTAACCCGTTTAAATCTTCCCTCAACGGCCCTGCTGGAAGGTGTTTCCCGTTACCAAACATTTTTTCGCTATCAACCAAAACAAGATTTAAATCTCTTTGAATTTTTCTATGCTGAAAAGCATCATCAAGAATTATAATTTCAACTCCAAAGTGTTTAATTGCTTCATTTGCGGCTTTAACTCTGTTAGAGCAAGTTAAAACGTAAGCATTGTTGATGTTTTGAGCAAACCAATAAGGCTCATCACCAATTTCTTCTGCCGTAAAGAAGATTTCGTTGTTAGCTGAAACGACGTGAACATCTTTGTTTGATAGTTTCCCGCCGTAACCTCTAGAGATAATTGCAACTTTTTTCCCTTGAGAAATGTAATGTTTTGCAAGCTCTGCAACAACAGGAGTTTTTCCAACTCCGCCTGTTGTAAGATTTCCCACCGAAATTACATAAGCATTAACCTTTTCAGATTCCAAAATTCCTCTATCATATAGGTCATTTCTTATTTCTGTAATTTTGCTATAAAACATTGCCATAAAATCTAAGATTGGTTCAAGCCAAGCATTAGATTTTATGTTGTAGTGTATTTTGGTAATTTCGTTTTTTAAATTCATAATCTAGAACATTAATCTGAATAATAAAAATCGCTTATTCAATTTATCTGTGAATTTTCTTAAATTGCTTGCTGTTTTAGCTACGTCGTTAAGAGTTTGTGTCATTTGACATTTTTCATTTGGACTCATAGAATTTACAACTTCTAACGCTTTTGACAAGTCAATCATAGCTTTATTTACGTTAGAAACAGTTTCAAACACTTGAGTTTTTAGTTTTTGGTCTTTAGTCATCATATTAACAGATGCACTAATTTCGTTTACGTTGCTAACAATTGCGTTCAAGTCAGCGCCAAGTTGTTTAGCATCTGTGTTATCCATAACTTTGTTTAGATTGTTGGCAAAGTTTGTCATTGCTTTTGTTGCTTCAAACATTGTAGGCTTAAATTGAGGGTCGCCAGCAATATTATCAGCAAGTTTTGTAAGTTTATCAAAGTTTTTAGTAAAGCTATCAAGCATTTTCATCATTTGGTTCAAGTCTTCATTAGAAGAATCAATCAATTTTTCAGCTTTTTCCATAGTTGTTGTAGCTTGAGCTGTTAAGGCGTTGATGTTTACAACAGATTGTTTTAAATCTCGGATAACTTTATCTGATAATAAATCGTTAACTTTTTGGTTAGTTTCAGTCAATGATGCAGCAGCTTTATATTGCAAATCCATAAAGTCAGAAATTCTCATTGGCTCAATTACTGTATAAGGTGAATCTGTTTGAGGGTATGGCAACGCTTCATTGTCAAGCGCAGAAATTCTCATTTTGTTTACACCTTTAGTTTTAATTTGTTCACCCTTCATAAATTCAGGTAAAATTAATCCTGGCAAGTTTACGATATAGTCAATTTTATATGCATAAGTGGTTTTTACCTTATCTTGCATTAAAAGAGGAATTGTTTTAGTTAAAACAACTCTTGTATCCTTGATGTAGCCTACATCATAATATTTGTCATCAAGTTTTATTTCAACAGGATCATCTTTAAAAATTAAGTTTTTACCAACAACAGGCAAGTATAAAGTTCTTGTTTTTGGTGGTGTAATTTCAAGGAATTGTTCACCAATTAAGCCAGATTGTTGAATGGAAATCATAGAGGCTTTTGGAATTGTAATATTAGGTTCTGTTATAACAAACTTCAATTTTACGTAGCTTTTTTCACCGTTAACGACAGGTGTAATTTCTTCTACTTGACCGACTCTAAGCCCCATCATTTGTACGCCTGAGCCAGCTCTCATGCCGTTTACGTCTTTGAAATGTACTTCAATTCTTTCAGCAGATGAGAAGGCTCTACCTTTCACCCATAGAATTGTAAGAATTAAAATTACAAGAGCTACAAGTGTTAAAACGCCTACTTTGAATGATGATGATTTAATTTTATCCATGTTTACTTACCTATTTTAAATTAATTTAATTATATCAAAAAAACTACTCTGTTAACATTTTCATTGGACCTGTTAACGATGATGTTACAAACTGTTTAGTGTAATCGTTTCCTGCGTTGCGCATTTCTTGAGGTGTGCCTTGAAAAACTGCTTTACCGTCGTATAGCATAAGTACTTGATCAGCAGTTCTCATAATGGTTGACATTTGGTGGGTTACAACGATAGAAGATGCGTGAGTTGTTTCTTTTAATCTCACAATGTAGTCTTCAATCAAGGTTGAAGAAATTGGGTCTAAGCCAGCGGTTGGTTCGTCGTAAAGTATTGTCTTAGGGTTTGTCACTATTGCACGGGCAAAACTTACACGCTTTTGCATACCACCAGAAAGTTCTGATGGAAATTTGTTTTCAATTCCTTGCAAACCTACAAGTTTAAGTTTTTCTTCAACGATTTGTTTCAAATCCTCTTGAGAATATTTTTTGCGTAAATCTTTTCTTTCTTGAAGTGCAAAACTAATGTTGTCAAAGATATTTAATGAGTCGAAAAGAGCAGAATATTGGAATACCATTGCAATATCACCATCAGAAGTTTGAATTGTTCCAGAATCAGCCTCTAAAAGTCCACAAATAATTTTTAGAATGGTACTTTTCCCTGAACCTGAAAACCCAACAATTGCTAATGTTTCGCCGTCTTTTACTTCAAACGAAATATCTTTTAAAACTGTTTTATCATAAAATGATTTTACTAAATGTTCTACTTTTATCATAACTTTATCCTTAGAAGAAAAATGCTATTGAGAAAACTAAATCCCAAATAACTATTGCGACAAACGACCAAACAACAGCTTTTGTTGTTGCTAAGCCAACGCCTTTTGCTCCACCTTTTGCGATATAACCGCAAGTGCAACTTATTAATGCAATCGTAAACCCATAAACAAAGGCTTTTGCAATTGCTACCTTGATATCATAAATATATAATCCTGCCCAAACTGATGAAAAATAAGCCTTGTAGCTTAATTCAGATGCCATAGTTGAAGCTAAGCCACCACCTAAAATACCAAAGGTTGATGCTACGATTAAAACGGGTGGCATCATTAAAGTTCCAGCAATTACTCTAGGAACAAATAAATATTTTATAGGGTCAACACTTAAAACCTTCATTGCATCAATTTGTTCTGTAACACGCATAGTTGCAAGCTCTGAGGCTAAAGATGAACCAATCATAGAAATAATAGCAAAGCCCGACATAATAATACCAGTTTCACGAACAGTCAAAAGTGCAACCATCATACCAACGTAGTTTCCACCGCCTTGCTTAACCATTTCACCAGCGACTTGCATTGCAACGATGATTGAAGTCATACTTACAATTGAAATAGTGATAGGCAATGAGCTTACACCAAAACGAGAGGACTGCTCTATGACTGCCTTCCAATTGATTTGCCCTGTGAAAATGTATCTTAGAGTAGACAGCCCTTGAATCATAATCTCTCCAAGTGTTGTAAAAAAAACTTCAAATTCATCTGCAATCAATTTTAAAAACTGAAATGTCGCAGTCTCTTTTAGCTGTTCCCTAAGTTGTTCCATTGTGTCAATTATACAACGAATACAGCTATAAAGGCAATATGTTACATTCAGTTAAGAATGTAACATATTGCCTTATCTTAATAAGATTATTTTATTCGGACACATATTCTATTAATTTATTAATATCTTTATTCCAAGAACCATACCAATTTTTTAAGATGATATCGGCAGGGCATAACCCTTGATAAGCCAAATCTTGAATAGGTTCTAAGTATCCTTCTTCGTTTTCATTTAAATCTTTCAAGCCGTTTTCAGAAATTGTCAATAATTCTTTTATAACGTCTTTTGCTTTTGTGTTGGCAAAAGGGGCTTGAGTTGCAAGTTTGGGAACATTATATCTTAATTCTGAAAAATGTTGAGGTTTATAGTTTTTAAACAATTCTTCAACTTCTTGCATTGATTTTTCTGAATATAAAATACCTTTATAAAAGGCTAGTAAAGCGTATTGAAGTCCTTTACCTGCACAATCTTGGTTTCTTATTTCAATGAATTTTCTCAATCGAACATCAGGAAAATATAGGTTGGCAGAAAGTTTGAAATCGTCAAGATTTGCGATTTCACCCATATATTCATGTGTCATAAATTGTTCTAGTGACATTGTACCATTTATTGCGTGAACATCATCTTCTCGTTGAAACATTATCATTGGAGTTTTTAAAATTTTATTTATATAATCATCAAAACTTTCTAAGTTTAGGTTTAATCCACATCTTTCAGAATCCGTATTAAGCCAAGCTAAAGCTCGGAAGGTTTTATAACCTGTATCAACACCACCCCTAATCGGAGAATTTGCAAACATTGCAGTAGCAAATGGAGAAAGCATATTTGCTAATCTAAATTTACGCATAGCATCTTCTTCGCTAATGTAATCAAAGCCAGCTTGGATTCCTGCAGTTTCTCGCATCATTACGTCAGATAGAATTCCCCACAAGTAGTTTGCCATAATATGATATCTGCGTTTTGGTAAAAGTTTTATATTTTTGTAAGTAGATAAAATTGATACTCCATAATTCAAAAGTTTTATATCAAATTCATTTAAAATAGGTAATAAAGCCGAATCAATCTCTTTAATTTTTTGCTCTATTTTTTTGATACTTCTGTAAGGTTTTATACTCAATTCCATTTGAGAACCTGGTTCAAGAGTTAGGGTGTTATGCAATTTTTTCAAGCCGATAATATTATTTTTATCTAGCAAATAATCCCAATTTTCGTTTCTTGCGTAAAGTCTAAGCACTTCACAAACTCCATCAATACCTTCGTAAGGCGCAGAATGGTTATTCTCCTTTAGAATTGGCAAGCGTTCGTATTCAAAACCTATTTTAAGTTCTTCTGTTGTAGCTTTAATTCCATCAATAAATATTTGTTTAACTTCTTTTAAATCTAATTTTTCTTTTAATAGTTTAGACATTACACATTCCTTTATTATTTTTATTATAACATTATTTAACTTATCAAATCAAAAATGAAACACATTAGCCTGTTTGTGTTATAAATATTAGTAATATGGACTATTTAACACGAGCAAAATATTTTAGAACTAAAAAAAGACTAGGACAAAATTTTTTAATTAATGAAGAAGTTCTTCACGATATCATTGATTTTGCAGACCTTTCAAAAGACGATATTGTTTTAGAAATTGGTCCTGGAGTTGGTTTTTTAACAGAACTTTTGGTTAAACATGCCGGCATGGTCATTGCGGTTGAACTTGACGAAGATGCTGTAAAAGTTTTGCGAGAACTTGATGCACCAAATTTAAAAATAGTTCATCAAGATATTTTAAAAACGGATATTGCAGAACTTGTTGAAGGGAAGAAAATTAAGGTTGTTGCGAATATTCCATATTATATTACAAGCCCAATTATTGCTCATTTGTTAGGCGAAATAGACGATTTAAACAACAAAAACAGAGCTTGTATTAAAGACATTATTCTTATGGTACAAGAAGAAGTTGCAAGAAGAATTGTCGCAACAGAAAAATCTGCTAGTAAGCAATATGGACTATTAACAATACTTTCTCAATTCTGGGCGGATTGTTCATTGCTTAGAATTGTTGGACAGCGATCTTTTTATCCAGCTCCAAAAGTTACGTCAGCACTTGTAAGATTAAAAGTGAATGATAAACCAAGATTAGAATTATCGGATTACACTCATTTTAGAAAGACAATAAAAGCTGCATTTGGTCAACGTAGAAAAAATATTAAAAATGCACTTGTAAATGGTGGTTTTGACAAAGAAAAAGTGCAAACTGCACTTAAAAACTTAAATATTGATGAAAACGCAAGAGGTGAAAGTCTTTCTATTGAGATATTAGGCAAGATTTCAGAGGAATTATGCAAGTTAAAGTAAAAACTCCAGCAAAAATTAACTTAACTTTAGAAGTTTTAGGTAAGCGAGAAGACGGTTTTCACGACATTCAAAGTATTATGCAAATGATTAATTTGTATGATTTTTTGACAATTGATGTAGAACCGAGTCAAAAATTTGAGATAAATTTGTCAGGAGACAATCCAAATATTCCATACAACGAAAAAAATATTGTACATAAAGCAATTGTTTCATTTGTTGAAAAAACAAATTTAACTCCGCATAAATTTAATGTCTATATTCAAAAAAATATTCCAACAGAAGCAGGCTTAGCAGGTGGAAGCTCTGATGCTGTTGGTACATTTTTAGGTATAAATTACTTGTTTAATAATCCTTTAAGCGAAAAGAATTTACACGAACTTTGTGCAAATCTTGGTTCTGATTTGAATGTTATTTTAATGGGCGGTTGTGTTTTAGCAAAAGGCAGAGGAGAATCTGTTGAACGATTGCCATTTGCAGAATACCCTGTTTCCTTGATTAAGCCAAATAATTTAGGCATAAGCGCAAAAGAAGGTTATCAAAAGTACGCTCAATTAGAAAATAAGCCTAAAAATGACAATACGCACAAAATGATTCAACTTCTAAAAAAAGGTGAAGATGTTCGACCATTGCTTTACAATGATTTAGAAACAGCGGTATATAGCGATTATGAACAATTGCAAAAAATTAAATTTGCAAATCCAGAGTCGATTATGTCTGGTTCTGGTTCAACTTATTTTATTTTGTCAGACAAAATTAACCCTGTTGAAGATTATTGGTTCAAAGAAGGGTTAAAAACAATTGCGACAGGTTGTGAAATTGTTTAATCAAAAAGTAATCTATGAGTTTCTATATTACGTTTGATGTTGTCTAATTTTTGAATAAAAATTTCCGCTGTTAATGCGATAGTGGCTTCAAATAAATGACCGCCGATAATTTCGCATTTTTCATTTGAAAAGTTTCCGTGTAAGTGGACAATTAAATCTTCGTCTTTTGTTGTTACGTTTCCAATAAGAGAAGTGATTTCGTGTCCTTTTGGAAAAGTAAATCTATCATAATCTTGTTTTTCGCTGTTGTATGTACCAAGTTTTATGTTATTGGCAAATCCAATACCTTGAATACTTGCCCCTTTAATGTCATGTTCTAAACAGAACTTTTTTATTTCAGTACAAATTTCTTGACCAATATCAAGTCTTAAAATGTAAGTGTCATTTGATTTTTGATAGTTTTTCATAATTATTTACTCTTTTTTACTGCTGCATCAATTAAACCTTTGAATAATGGGTGAGGTCTTTCTGGACGAGATTTAAACTCAGGGTGGAATTGAGTGGCTACAAACCAATCAAGGTTAGGTAATTCAATCATTTCCATTAATTTTCCGTTTGGAGATTTTCCAGAGAAGATTAGTCCTGCTTTTTCTAAATCTTCAATATAGGCGTTATTAACTTCGTATCTGTGTCTATGGCGTTCGAAGATTACATCTGTTCCGTATGCTTTTCTTGCAACCGAATTTTTTCGTAAATGACATTCATATTGACCTAAACGCATAGTACCACCGTATGCAGTAACGTCTTTTTGGTCTAACATTAAGTCGATAACAGGTTTTTCACATTCTTCTGAAAATTCTCTTGAGTTTGCGTCTTTTATACCTAATACGTGTCTTGCATATTCAATTACTGCGCATTGCATACCTAAACATAAGCCTAAGAATGGGACATTGTTTTCTCTTGCGTATCTAATAACATTTAATTTTCCTTCAATTCCTCTTACGCCAAAGCCTCCAGGTACTACAACCGCTTGAATTCCACTCATTAATTCTTTGCATTTTTCGTAATCAACACAATCTTCTGAGTTTATCCAATGTATGTTAATTTTTGCTTCATTTGCGTAACCTGCGTGTTTTAAGGCTTCAACAACAGAAATATATGCGTCGGATAATTTTGTATATTTGCCTGCTATAGCAACTTCTACTGTGCGTTTTGGATTTTTAATTCTTTCAACAAGTTTCTCCCAAGATTTTAAATCTGCACGCTTGTAGCAAGTTTGAAGTAAATTTAAAACAACTGCTGCCATATTTTGTTCTTCAAGCGCTAATGGAACTTCGTAAATGCTTTTCATATCACGACATTCAATTACTGCATCTTTTTGAACAGAACAAAATAGCGCAAGTTTTTCTTTTTCATCTTCTGGTAGTGGGTAAGAGGTTCTGCATACCAAGATTTCTGGCTGAATACCATAACTTCTTAAAACATTAACGCTGTGTTGAGAAGGTTTTGTTTTTAATTCGCCAGAAGTTGGTAAATATGGTAATAATGTGCAATGTACAGAAATTGCGTTTCCTATGCCGATTTCTGTTTTGAATTGACGTATTGCTTCAATAAATGGCAAACTTTCAATGTCACCAATTGTACCGCCAATTTCAATAATCATAAAATCAGGCTTAAATTGTTCTGTTGCCTTGTAAATTCTTGATTTTATTTCATTTGTAATATGTGGAACTACTTGAACCGTTGCCCCTAAGTATTCACCCTTACGCTCTTTGTTTATTACAGTTTGATAAATGCTTCCAGAAGTCACATTGTTGATTTGTGCAAAATCAGCATCAATAAATCTTTCGTAATGTCCCAAGTCTAAATCTGTTTCAGCGCCGTCATTAGTTACAAAAACCTCGCCATGTTGAAATGGACTCATAGTTCCAGGATCAACATTAATATATGGGTCAAATTTTTGAATGGCAACAGAAAAACCTCTTGCTCTAAGTAATCGTCCTAAAGATGCACCAATAATGCCTTTGCCAAGTGAGCTTACAACTCCACCGGTAATAAAAATATATTTTGTACCCATAATTCCCCTGCTCTATGATAGTTAATTAGCTCTAATCGCTTTTAAAAGAAGTGGGATATTTTGCTATCCCACTTTATAAAAATTGTTTAGTTGATTTTTGGAACCTTGAAGAAGCCGTTTTCTTCATCTGGTGCGTTAGCCATAAGCTGTTCTTTTGTTTGTTCGTAGTGAATAACGTCATCTCTCATTACGTTCACAAACTCTATTGGGTGAGATAACGGTTCTACGTTTGATGTATCAACTTCGTTCATTTGATCAACATATTTCAAAACATCGCCTAATTGACGAGTGAATTTTTCTTTTTCTTCTTCTGTTAGTTCTAAACGTGCAAGTTTTGCAACGTGTTCTACATCTTTAACTGTGATTGCCATTTCATTTTCTCCGTTCGTTTGAAATGATTATATCATGAAAATATTTTTGTGGCACGAGGTAAAATTCCTAAACAATAAGAAATTACTATTCCATAATTTGTAATAGGTACGTGCTTTTCTGTTGCGATTAAAATTCTTGAAAGGACTTCTTTACGGTTTGTCATGCATGCTCCGCAGTGAATTATTAAGTCATAACCTGTAATATCAGGAAAGTCATGACCTGTGTAATATTCGCAAACAAATTCTTTACCTGTTTTTTGTTTTAACAATCGTGGAATTTTTACACGTGCGATGTCATCATCAATGGCATGGTGAGTGCAACTTTCTAAAAATAAAATCTTAGAACCATCTTTTAAATTTTTAATTGCATTTGCGCCTTCAATAAATTCGCTTAAATTACCTTTTAAACGAGCAAAAAGAATTGAAAAAGAAGTTAAAGGAATTGATTCTGGCACAATTTCTGAAACTTTTTTGAAGGCTTGAGAATCTGTTACGACAAGTGAAGGCGGATTTTTTAAACTATCTAAGGCATCTTGAAGCTCTGATTCTTTAACAACGATTGAAATACAGTTTGAATCTAATAAATCTCTTAAGGTTTGAACTTGTGGTAGTATAATTCTACCTTTAGGGGCTTCCTTATCAATTGGAATTACAAGGATTACGGTGGATTTTGTATCAACTAAATCACCTACTATTTTGGGTGAATTAATAAATTCATCGGGTAAAAGTTTTATTAATTTAGCTTTAAACTTGTCTATAATTTTGTCATCAGTAAAGGTTGAAGTAACCATAAAATCTGATTTTGCGTTTAAATTGTTATCTTGCTTGTTAACGATTATAAGATATGGTATGTTTAAATTTTTAAATTCGTCAATTATTTTATTTTCAATTTGAGTTAACTCAAAAGTGTCTGTGATAAGAACTGCAATATCGCAACGGTTAAGAATTTTGTGAGTTTTTTCAATACGTTGAGCGCCAAGCTCTGATGTGTCGTCAAGTCCAGCGGTGTCGAGAAAGGTTACAGGTCCGATAGGTAAAAGCTCCATAGATTTTTCGACAATATCAGTTGTAGTGCCTGCGATGTCTGAAACTATTGAGATTGATTGGCTTGTAATTTTATTAAGGAATGAAGATTTTCCGACGTTAGTTTTGCCGAAAAGTCCGATGTGTAAACGTAAAGATTTTAATGCTTTCATAAATTTCTCCTAAAAAGATTATAGCACGTAAGTGTTTGAGGATGAAAATTTTTGAAAAAAGGAAATACTTGAAAAAATGTAAAAAAGTGCTTGATTTTAAAAAAGGTTTATGCTAAATTAAGAGCACAGCAGAAATGCGGGCTATTAGCTCAGGTGGTTAGAGCGCACGCCTGATAAGCGTGAGGTCCCAAGTTCGAGTCTTGGATGGCCCACCATTAAAAAAAGAAGTCTTAAATGACTTCTTTTTTTGTGCCTAAAAGAGGACATTTGGTGCATCTTGGCTAAACTCAGAGAATTGAAAATTTATAAATTTGTGAAAATCTAATTAAAAATGATTACAATTCTCTTTTTAAGATTTTTTTGACTTCAAAGTATAATAAAATTGCAGAAACAAAATGTTTTCTGCACTATATGTTTTGACTTTTTTTTATGCTACAAGTTTTAACAAATCTTTCACAGTTAAATTTTCATCATTTTTACCATTAATAATATCTTCAATAATGTTAGGTGGTAAAAATCTTAAGTTTTTGAATCTTTTATTATTTCCACTGATTTTTTCTTCTCTTGAAAGTTCACCATTTGCACATTTTTCATTAAACCAAAAACTTTGTACAATTGCATTTATTAGTTTTAAGTCATAGTTTGTTTTTCCTTGTATAATAATTTTATTTTGTTTTTGAGGAGTTAAAGCTATGTTTACACTATATTTTAGAGTCTCAAGTTGTTTTATATCGGAAACTAGTGGAACCTGTGTATTATTTATTATTGCTTTTAAGTATGAAATTATGTAGGCGAAATTATAAGTTATTTTTATTTCATTTAATTGAATGTCAATTCGATTAATAGAATTCCTAATAAAAAGTTTGTCACATTCGAAAGTATTGAACAAATTTAATATCTTATCTTGTGTAGAGATTGATTCATTTTCTACGTATTTTTGTAATGTTTTTTTATCTTGTATCAAATCGTGCAAACAATCTTTCACAAATGTTTCAATTTCTCCAGCAGGTAATTTTGTTATATTTCCAACTTTTTGAACTTTGTGCTTGTAAACCATATAGTATCTATACTTTTTGCCGTTTTTATTGCTATGACTAGGGCTCATTTTATTTCCGACATCATCAAATAACAATCCTGTCAACAATGACCCATCTTTAGAATATAATGCGTGCTTTTTGTTAGTTGCATTCTTTAATAATAAATTTTGAACAGTATTAAATGTTTCAATATCAATTATAGGTTTATGTTGACCATCATATTCTTTATCTTTATGCTTAAATTTTCCTATATAGACTTTATTTGAGAGCATTTTGTATAATAATCCTCTTGCTATTTCTTTGCCACTTCTACTTTTGATGTTTAGTTCTTTTAATTTACAAAATAATTTATCTACTGAACCAAACTCAAGATATAAATTAAAGATTTTTCTTACATTTTCGGTATAAGGTTCTTCTGGTATTAGTACATTATGTTCATCTTTTGTGTAACCGTAGGGCGGTTTTCCAAATATCCACAATCCCTTTTTTCTAGTTGCTTCAAATTTATCTCTAATTCTTTCCCCTGTTACTTCTCGCTCAAATTGTGCAAAAGAGAGTAAAATGTTTAACGTTAATCTTCCCATAGACGATGTGGTATTAAAATGTTGAGTAATGGAGACAAAACTGGCGTTGTGACTATCAAAAACATCAATAATTTTTGCAAAATCCATAATGGAACGAGTAAGCCTATCAACTTTATAAACAACAACTATATCTATTTTATCTTGTTTTATGTCTTCAAGAAGTTGTTTAAAAGCAGGACGCTCCATTGTTCCTCCTGAAAATCCTCCATCGTCATAATGAGTAGATATTAAACTCCAACCTTCATGTACCTGTGATTTTATGTATGATTCACAAGCTTCCCTTTGAGCATCAAGCGAGTTAAAATCTTGCTCTAAACCTTCTTCACAAGATTTTCTTGTATAAATAGCACATCTAATTTTTTTATTTACCATATTAATTAACTCCAAAAAATTTCTTACCATTCCAATGTGTACTTGTAATTTCATTTGCTATTGCAGATAAACTTTTATAGATTTTGCTGTTGTACTCATAGCCTCTATTTGTAACTATAACGGAATATTGTTTGCCATTAAATTCTCTAACTAGTTTTGTTCCTTTTGTTATTTTCAGAATTTTATTGTCTTTTAATATATTTTTCTTTTTGTCATATTCCAAAACAAGTTTGTCAATTTTACGTTGAACATCTTTAGATAAGCCACCATATTTTTTTGTCCATTCTAGTATTCTTTTTTGATAAATGTTTTCTTTCATGTTGTATCCTCTTAATACATTAATCCCTCTATAAGAGTGATATATCAAGTCTTTTGATACAAAAAGTGTCAGTATTCTTTCTGTATTATATAAAAATGAAAATATATGCATTTTTATGTATCAAGTTTTACATAATATTTTTCCAAAAAAATGCGAATATTTTTACACTTAATATTTCTTAACTTTGTGTTTTCTGAATTTTTTGAAAAATTTTTTCTTGTGGATAGTGCGTTTGAGCCTACTTGTAAATTAATTTCAAAAAAGTTAAACAATTCATGAAAACTTTTTCCAAATTTTTATACGGATGCATTTTGCATACCGTAAAAAAATAAGGAGAAATAAAAATGAAAACTTCTCAAAAAGAGTTAAAGATTCTCTACAAAAATCCAAATGAATTAAAATTGAATACAAGAAATTCAAGAACACACAGCAAAAAACAATTGCATCAGATTGCAAAAAGTATTGAAGCTTTCGGATTTAATAATCCAGTTTTAATAGATGAAGCTGATACAATTATCGCAGGACACGGCAGAGTTCTTGCAGCACTGGATTTAAATCTAGAGTTAGTACCAACTATTTGTTTGAAGGATTTAACTCAAGACCAACTTCGTGCTTATGTAATTGCAGATAATAAACTGGCTGAAAATTCAGGTTGGGACAAAGATATCTTAAAAATAGAACTAGACTACTTAATGAATCTTGAACCAGAGCTAAATTTTGATGCAACCATTACAGGTTTTGAACTTCCTGAGATTGATTTGATTATTAATCCTGAATCAATACAAGAGGCGAAAGACCAAAAAGAAGATGTTGAAGATTTCTTTAATACCGCTGTAAATATTCCAAAACGAGTGAATACAGGTGATTTATGGGAATTAGGTAAACATAAATTGTACTGTGGTAATTCACTAGAAGAAAGTAGTTATAAAACTTTGTTAGGTGAAGAACAAGCACAAGTTATCTTCTCTGATCCGCCATATAATGTTAAGATTTCAGGTATTACAAAACAACCTCAACATACTGAATTTGCTCAAGCATCTGGTGAGATGAGTAATGATGAATTTATTTCTTTTTTAAAAACTGCATTTGAACTTGAAGCAAAATACTCTGTTGATGGTTCAATACATTACCAATGTATGGATTGGCGACATTTGTATGAAATACTAAGTGCAGGTAATTTCGTTTATGACTCATTATTGAATATTTGCGTTTGGGATAAAGGCAATGGCGGTATGGGCTCATTATACCGTTCTCAACACGAATTTGTTTTTGTGTTCAAAAAAGGTAAGGCTTCACATATCAACAATATTGAACTTGGTGTCCATGGCAGATATAGAACAAATGTTTGGAAATATCCAGGAATGCATGCAAGCAACCCTCAATCTAAAATTTTGGCAAAACTGCACCCGACAGTAAAACCAACTTCGATGATTATGGATGCATTACTAGATTGCTCGGCTAATAATGCTATCGTTTTAGATGCTTTTGGTGGTTCTGGTTCAACATTAATTGCGGCAGAAAGAACTAATCGTAAGGCTAGAATTATTGAATTAGAGCCTAAATACTGTGATGTAATTTTATATCGCTGGGAAAAACTTACAGGTAAAAAAGCTAAACTATTAAATCACGAAGGAGGTGTGAAATAATGTCAGCGAATAGAGATTATAAGGTGGGCTATAAACGCCCACCCAAAGAACATCAATTTAAAAAAGGTGTTTCTGGCAATCCAAAAGGTCGCCCTAAGAATAATGCAACTTTTGCAGAAACTGTCTTAGACGAAATGCAAGAAAAAATTATGGTAAAAGAAAGTGGTAAACCCAAAAAGATCACTAAAAAACAAGCACTTGCCAAAAAGTTAGTTGCAGAAGCATTAAATGGAAAAAACTCAGCAATAAAATTGCTTCTTCCAATTTTAGCTTCTGAAATTAACCAAACAAAAGAAGTTGATGAAGAGTTATCTGCAAATGATGCTCAAATAATAGAAGATTATATAACAAGGAGGTTTAACAATGGAAACTAGTACTGTATTAAATGCAATTTGTAGAAAAGATTTTTATGCTTTTATGCGAAAATCTTTTGAAGAAATTGACAATTCTCAAAATTTCCACAAGAATTGGCATTTGGAACTTATATGCGACAAACTTTATCAATGTTTTACAGGAGATATAAAACGTCTAATAATAAACATTCCTCCTAGAAATTTAAAATCGCACTGCGTAAATATTTGCTTTCCAGCGTTTATTTTAGGGCATAAACCATCTGAAAGAATTATCTCAGTAAGTTATTCACAAGAACTTGCAAGCAGTAATGCTCGAAAAACTCGTCAATTAATGGAAACAGATTTTTATAAATCAGTTTTTAAAACTAGTATCGGAGCTAAAAACACAGAAGACTACATCGAAACAACAAAAAATGGGTTTCGTTATGCGACATCTGTTGAGGGTACTTTAACTGGAAACGGTGGTAATTTTATTATCATTGATGATCCAATTAAAGCAAGTGATGCTCTATCTGAAACAAAAAGAAAAAAGGTGAATGACTGGTATGATAACACCCTTATATCAAGATTAAACAACAAAGTTGAAGGGGTTATCATTGTTGTAATGCAACGTTTACATGTAGATGATTTGACAGGGCATTTATTAAAGCAAAATGGCTGGGAAGTTTTATCTCTTCCTGCAATCGCAGAAGAAGATGAAGAATTTACTCTTTTAACTGGTAAAAAAGTTGGGAGAAAGAAAGGTGAAGCCTTGAATTCAAACTTAGAACCATTAGATAAACTTGAAGAACAAAGATTGTTAATGGGTGAATATAATTTTTCAGCACAATATCAACAACGACCAATACCTGAAAAAGGTAACGTTATTGATTTTGAAAAATTTGCTCGTTATGATGTGTTACCACCTGATGGAGAGGTTTTTCAAAGTTGGGATATAGCATTAAAAGATGGTAAAAACAACGATTATTCGGTTTGTGTTACTGCAAAATATTATAATAAATGCTTATATATTATGGATATTCAACGATTTAAAGATTATTTTTCAAATTTGGTATCAAAGATTACAGAATTATACTATCTAAAGAGTTGTAATCATTTGGTAATTGAGGAAAGTTCTGTTAGTACAAACTTAATAGCAAAGTTGAAAGAGCAAATTCTGCAGCTTTGTATATAAGTACAGGACAAGTATTGTTACCCAAAGAGGCTATTTGGTTGGATAATTTTAAAAGTGAAATTAATGCTTTTCCACATGGAAAACACGATGATCAGGTTGATGCATTAACTCAATTAATACTAAAAACTTGTGGAGAACAACAAAAATGTTCTTTAGAAACTCTTGCCGAAGCAATTAAAAGGTTCAAAGATAAGTCTATTGAAAAGGCGAAGTCTCCAACAGAAATGACAAATACTGAATTTTGTAATCTAGTCAAAAATCCAGCAAAAATAAAAAGGATCTTCAACAAAAGAAGATTTATATAAGTTTATAAAAATAGCCAAGTATATTCAAAATGCTTGGTTGTTCTTTTGTTACAAAATAATCAGCAATTTAGATATAATGCAGTATTTAGAGTTAATGTTATACATACTAAATGTAAAACGAATTATGACTCATTTTGTCGTAGCTATAGTTCATAATGAAAATAAGGAGAAAACTATGAAATATTTGATACGTGCGAATAAAGTCGTTTTTAGTGGCAATTTGCAAATGATAATGAAATATGTTTCTGATTTCTACAAATCAGAAAGTAAGTTGTGGACGGATAAAGACGGTAATTTTACAGATTTGGGCAAGTTCAAAACCTTTATTGAATCAATGGATTACAAAATTATGGATAAAATTCCGAATAATTGCAGATGTGAAGGCACTGCAATTTCAAATGCAGAGTTTAAGCAGATTTGTGGCGAGGAGCATTATAATTTAAAATCAATTGCTCAAAGACTTCATATAACCGAAAAATTAACTGCACAATTAATGAGAAAGTTAAAAATAAGAAAGTAGGAAAAATGAAAGAAGTACAAGGAAAATATACATCAGCAAAGATTTTTGCAGATACGATTGATGAAGGAGTTATAAAACAAACTCTTGCAATCTGCGACCACCCGATTTTTGAAGATGCTCAAGTTAGAATTATGCCAGATTGCTATGTCGGAAAAGGTTGCACTATTGGTTTTACATCAACATTACCTAAAAATGGTGAAATTATTCCAAATATAATTGGTGTTGATCAATTCTGTGGAATGTATGTTATAAAATTGAGTGATAAAGATATAACAAACGATTATGAAAAACTAAATAAAGTTATTCGCCGAAGTATTCCGTTTGGTAGAGAGGGCAGAAGAAAATTCAGCACACTTGTTCCAGAAGAATTTATTGAAAGAACTAAAAAAATATGCAAAGATATTTTGAAAGATAATTTTGCGACACATGTTAGTAAAATAGGTTCACTTGGTGGCGGAAACCATTTTATTTCACTTGAAAAAGGTGAAACCGGAACTTATTTAATTATTCATAGCGGTTCAAGAAATATTGGTCTAAAACTTGCGATACATTTTCAAGATTGGGCGATAAAAAAGAACTGTTATGCTGAAGGTGAATTAAAACAACTTTCGTTTTTAACAGGAAAGGATGCCGAAGATTATTTGCATTGTGCTGAATATTGCCGAGAATACGCTCACCTAAACCGTAAAATTATAGCACACGATATTATGGTTGGAATGCGTTGGAAAGAAGTCGAAGCATTTGAAACTCTGCATAATTATATTGGCGAGGATAATGTTATCAGAAAAGGTGCAATTTCTTGTAAAAAAGATGAAAAAGTTTTAATACCATTGAATATGGCTGACGGTTCTCTTATCTGTATTGGTAAAGGTAACGAGGATTGGAATAATTCTGCACCACATGGAGCTGGAAGATTGTTATCAAGAAGTGAGGCAAAAAACTTGTTGAATATGAGTGAATATAAAGAAAAAATGAAAGGTGTTTTTTCAACTTGTATTTCAACGGACACTCTTGATGAATCACCAATGGCATACAAAAATGGTGAAGAAATTATTAAAGCAATTGAACCCACCGCAACAATTCTCGACCACCTAAAACCTGTTTATAACTTTAAAGCTAAGGAATAAATATGAACACAAAAAATAAAACAAATATCTTTTTTATGGGTGATGAGATTTGCTATAATCCTATTACAAAAATATATAAAAGTGATGACTGCATCTTAAAAGAAAACTTTTTGAATACTGAAAAAGTTTCAAAGGATAATATAATTAAAAAAGAATCTTTCGATAATGATATAAATATGGATTTCGAAAGAAACGAGTATTTTAAGGTAAATACAGATATTCTTCCTTATAGCGACATAATGTATCCTTGTTATATTAATAATATTTATGTTGATTCTGCAGAAGAAATTGAAGTTGATGAGGAGATAGTTTTAACTATTGAGCCAAAATCAATAGGTGCCATTCTTGCCTGTTATCAAACTAAAACAAAATATGGTGCGTATATAACGGTTATGAAATACAATTATTTCAGAATGCTAAAAGATTTGAACTGCGAATTATGGGCTCCTTTTGACTTACGAAAGCCATTTAAGTTAGTGCAAAAAAATAACTTAATAAATATAAATTTAAAAAAAGAAGTTTTTGAAAAAGATATTAGTTCAAGAATAATAGGTGAAATTAAACAAGAATGGACTTATTGGCATGTGTTTCATCCAAAACAATTAGAAATAACTTTAGAAAACATAGAAAAAGAAAAACAACAAATAAAGTCAATAAAAGAAGAACTTTTAAGACATAAGAAACTTTTTTATTTTAAACAAGAAATGCAAAAGTTAAAATATTATTTTTTTCGTAAAACAGATGGTGAGTTGTCAATGTATTTAGATAGATTTCAAAAATTTTGGTAAATTTTAAGGAGTAATATTATGATAAAAGAGAAACACGCAAGAAAACATTTAAAACAAGCAAAAAAAGCATTAAATTCATTAGATTTTGAGAAGGCAAGAATTGAGTTTGAACGAGCTTTTAAGATGAATCCAAAATATGAAATAATATATCAACATTTTGCAACTTTATTAGATGCAGAAGATGGAGTTAGAGTTTATACAAAAGCAATTGAAATAAATCCAGAATTTGCCGAATTTAGTTTTAGTAGAGGTCTTTTGTATGAAACATTTTTGGAAGATGATGAAAAAGCATTGGAGGATTTTAATTGTGCAATTTCATTGGACTCAAAAAATTATACTTATTTTGAAACTAGAGGTAATCTATTTAAACGATTAGAAAGGTATGACGATGCTATTTTAGATTATAAAAATGCATTAAAGTTAAACGGAAAATTGTTTGATATGCTTACGGAACTAGGAATTTGTTTCTTTTTCAAAAAAGATTTTAAATCTGCAACAAAGTGTTTTAAAAGAACAATTTACAAGTCAAAAAATAATCAAGCAATAGGTAAAGCCTACAAATATCTTGGCTATACAAGTATTGAAAAAGAAGAAGATATTTCAAATGCAGTTAATTATTTCAAAAAATCTATTGAATTTTATGAAAAAACTCCATTTTCACATGAAGCACCTTATGGCGATTTAGAGTTTATATATAAAAATATAGATAATAGACAAAAGTCCTAAAAATCAAACAAATCTTTAATTTGCACTTCTAAAGCATCAGCAAGTTTCAGGATAGTTTTGAAACTAGGTGATTTATCACCCTTTTCAATCTTGCCAATATATGAGTTATCAACACCAGCCAATTCTGAAAGTTTATTTTGGCTCATATTTTTAGATAATCTAATAGTTTTTAGTTTTGTTGCAAATTGTTGAAAACGCTTATCACTCATAATAATATTGTGATATACTTTTTACACAATAGTATTGACAAATAGTCTACATTGAATATTTTGTTACGTCTTATTTTGACATAGCAAAATGATAAAATTAAAAAATACAAAGAAAATAAGAAAGGAGTAAGGTATGACTATAACATCAGTTATTCAAAGAGGGAGTACAGCTTACGTTTACAATGAAAAGAAAATGACAAATTGTACAATTTTAATTGGAAGCAACGGTAAATTATGCGGATTTTCGTCAAACTATGTTTGTATTCAAAGAAGTTCAACACTTTATATTTATGATGAAAAAGGGCATCAATCAGCCACAATTTTAATAGGTAGCAATGGTGAATTTCACAGTTGTGCAGGAACAATAAATATTAAAAGAGGTAGCACATTGTATATGTATGATGAAAAAGGTCGTTCAAAAGGCACTCGTCATGTATAAATAAAAAGGAAGCTTAGTAGATGGAAAAAGATAAAATCAGTATGTTAGAAAATTTATTGCTATCTGAGGATCTAAATGAGTTAAATTATATGACTTCTGAATTTAATATGTTTAATGCTTTAAAATTACAAAATAATGAAATACGGCATTCAAACTTGTTGTCGTGGCTATTATCACCATTTGAAAATCATAAACTTGGTGATTATTTTGTAAAAGAATTTTTAATGTCTGCTATAAGAGCTTATTCTCAAAAAGATGAAATTAGTATTTCTTTAACTGATGTTGTATTTGAAGATTTTAGCGATATGGACATTAAAAGAGAATATAAAAACATAGATTTACTATTAGTTAGTTCTAAAAATAAATTGGTTTGTATTATAGAAAATAAAATTTGGACAGGTGAACATGACTGCCAATTAGAACGATATGCAGATATTATTAATACGGAATTTAAAGATTATAAAAAATTATATATTTATTTAGCACCAGACAATATTTGCAAAAGCGAATTATTAGATAGAACAAGTAAGAATGTTAGAGAAATGGTCTACTATATACCAATGAATTATGAACAAGTGCACGATATTATAGAGAAAACTCTACGTTATAAGTCAAATATAATGACACAAGATGTAAAAATGTTTTTAAATCACTATAGCAAAATGATAGAAAGGGATATATTAGGAATTATGGATGATAGAATATCTGATTTATGTAAAACTATTTATAAAAATCATAAAAATGCAATAGATTTAATTGTAAATATTAATTCAGTTGAAAATGAAAATATCAAAAAAGACGTTTTTGAAATACTAAAACAAGTAATAGGAGAAAATGAAAGTATTGATAAACAATATACTGAAATTGAGGATAATTCAATTTTTTGCTTACCAAAAGGTATATCTAATCCTGAAAAATTAAAATTTGGAGTCTGGAAACAAAATGAAATAATTTTGTATATGCACTTTATGAACTTTAAACCAAGAAAAGATAAATTATGTATTGAATTTGCTATTGGTAAAGTAAAGGACCCTGTTGACAAAGAAAAAAGAGTCTTTCTAAAAGAACACCTACAAAATGAGTTAAAATGTAAGTTTAATGGTAATGATAATTGGGCATATACTTCACCTGATACAATAATAACTTTTGATGAAGCTTATAATTGTAAAGATAAAGATGAAATAAAAACATTAATAAATAGTAGAATTAATAATCTAAAAGAAAAGTATATAGTTGGGTTAAAAAATGCTATTAATTCAGCCATAGAACAAAAAACTATTTAATTTTATAGCAAAATATATAATACGACCTGATTTGACATAGTCATGTCGTATTATATTATTATCGGTAATAGATAATAAATGAGTTTTCTTATGTCAAGATTAAACAAAGCAGATGACATCATTGAATTAGGACTTATGTTGCAAAGTAGCAGTCGTGGAATTTCTATTGATGATATCGCAGAAAGATTTGAATGTTCAAGACGTTCGGCAGAACGCATGAAAACAGTTCTTTTTGAAAAATTCCCCGAAAAAGTTGAAGAAGTTCCGTCTTACGATAGAAAAAAACGGTGGCGATTTAAGAAAGGTACTATGAATTGTCTAATTTCTTTTTCTGCAAATGATTTTGCTAACCTCGAGTACTTAAAAAACTTGTCAAATAATGATGATAAGAAAAAAGAAGTTGATGAACTTATTGAAAAAATAAAAGCACTTACCCCCCAACAAAATATGACAGGCTTGAACAATGATATTTCAGCAATTCTTGAAACAAAGGGCTTTGCCGTTCGCCAATATTCAGGGGTAAAAGTTGAACCAAAAATTTTAGAAATGCTTAGAGAATCTATGCTTTCGTTTAAAAAGATTTGCTTTGATTACCCTATCAAGGAACAAATAAAGAGAATTACTCTAAGCCCTTATGGATCTGTAATTGCTGATAAATATTATCTTGTAGGATTTAATGAATATGTGCAAGGATTAAGGCAGTACAAAGTTGACAAAATTAAAAATTTAGAAATTCTCGATGAATATTTTGACGTTGATGAAAAATTTAACTTAAAAGATTGGTGCAATAACTCTTTTGGCATCTATCAAGAAGAACCTTTAGAGATTGTCTTAGAATTTGATAAGTGTGTAAAAGATGATGTTTTGAATTATCATTTTCATCCAACGCAAAAGGTTAATGAATTAAAAAACGGTAATGTTGAAGTAAAATTTACCTCTGGTGGAACATATGCAATCTGCCAAGAACTTTTCAAATGGGGTACAAATGTCAAAATAAAATCACCAGAAATCTTTAAAGAATACTATAAAAATTATTTATCAGATGTTTTGAATGCTCTTTGATTTAATAATAAATCAAAAACATGTAAATGGCATGCAAGTAAAGCATTATAGTTGTTTTAGTCTACACATAACAAATTTTAACCGGGGAAAAAATACAAATGGGCAACATATTATTAAATAAAAGATTTATAATGTTGTTGCCAAATCACCTGCCCAAATAAATGAAAATATAGATAATAAAAAATTAGTTGTTCCTTAACATTACGTTAAGGAACTTTACGTTACTGTTTAAACCTATATGGACCCCTGAATTTAAAACTGAAAATAGGTTACTTGCAATTTTTGCAAGTAACCTAAACTATTTATTTCATTGAAGTTAAAGCTCTTAATATTTCTTTAACTTTATTGAAAAATTAAGAGTAAAATTAAAGGTAATTACTCTTACAATGTAAAAGAACACATGAAATGATTTCTTGTAACAGATGAAATGATTATTTTGTAAAATGTATCTCTAAAAAATCATAGACTGCTTTTTTATTTAAGAAATATTTTTAACTTAAAGTTTACCAGTTTCTTTTATTGATACATTAAAAAAATCATTAATCGCTTTTTGCCAGATGTTAAAATAAGTTGAAAATATAGCTGCTGTTTGAAATAATATTATATTATTTTGTACCCATAGTTTTATATTTTCAGGTGTATAACTTAAATTTTTGACCTTGAATACAGAGTCTGATAATGCATAGAAAAGAGAAGTGTTAGTGTCATTTCTAAAAACCATCAACCTTCCCCACATGAAAGTATAAAAAAACTCTTTAAAATTTGTACTTTCAGTTTTGAAATAGTAATAACCATTATCTTTATAGAAAAATTCTTCAATATTGATTGTTTTTGGTAAATTTTCAAATAAATCTTTAAAACTTCTAGATACACTTAATAAATCATCATATAGTTCTTTATTATCTTGCAAAAAGATATCATTTTCAGTTAAAAAATTATACAAGTTTTTGCTAGAAATTAAAAAGTTTGATAACAATTTGTTCGGATTTATGTTATATGATTTTTTTTCGTAAAGAGGTATTACTTTTTGATTATCAGTCTCTACATCAGTGATAATTGGTGGTTCAGAAAGGGATTGATTTATAGGTGCGATTCCTGATGGCAAAAACATATGAATAAAATCCAGAATGTTCAGTTGAAATTCACTATATATTTTTCGAAAATCTAATAATATGTCCTGTTTATACTTGAAAAAATTATCATATTTAAATTGTAATTTTTGTAACTCAAATTGTTTGTTAAATTGTTCTCTTTGTTCAATTAGTTGTTTTTCAAACTGACCTTTTTGTTGTTCTATAGCTCTTTTAGAAATTTTATTTGCAAATATTGCAATAATTGCAGCAATCAAACCAATTATAATTGGAGAATAAGCCTCAATATAGTAATGAATATCGTGTAACGTATTTGATAAAATATATATACTAAACATTTATGTACATCTTTCTTTTTTATCTAAACTGATATTTTTCATTATACAATAAAACTTAGGAATTCTTATCTGAGATAAATAAGAATCAAAATGATGTATTTTAATTAATTGCATTAATATTTCATCAAACCTACATATTGTTTTTAAATAACCAACATAAATAATAAATATCTTTAAATGTTAATTTTATAGACGGATTATCAGGACTATCAATAAAAGAAACTTTTTAAATTAGGATTTTTAAACTTATTAATTTCATCTAGTTCTTTAATTGCAATAAGTAAAAAAAACAAATTTATTCAAAATAAATAATACAGTCTTTATGATAAAATAGCAATATGAGTAGTATTGTTTATGAACCTTTAAAGTTAATGAGAAAAGACGGCAAAATGGTTGATGCCGTTTATTATAACAATGCTGATATAGAAAGCGTTGAGATTTTAAATATTAAAGAGCTTAAGTTTGAGGGAAAATCAGTAAAGGATATTAAATAAGCAGATATTCATAATGCTGTTCTAAAAAATGAAGATAAAATCTATGTACAAAATAACAAAACAAAAATGGTTGCAGGTTTATCAAAAAAGCATTTGAATAAAATTATATCAACAATTTTTACTCGTGATATTGAAAGAGATATGCTTACATAAAGAAAGAGTTAATCTCTAACATTGATACCATATTCTACAAATCTATTCCTATCTTAAGACACAAACACATGCAGTTGAATTTGATTTTGCAAATAAATGGGCTGAAAGTATAGGACAAGCACTACATTATGAGCTTATGACTGGTAAAAAGGGAATGATGGTTCTAATTTTCGAAAATCCCCAAAAACAAATGGTTTATTATAATCGAGTAAAGGCTTTAGCAAAAAAATATAATTTTGAAGTAGAGTATATCACACCATCGATACTAAATTTAAAAGATGGATTATGTCCTTACTCTGATTGTAAATGTCACAGAAAGAAAAAATAGTATTTACTTGTAACTTCCTACTTTTCTTCCATATTTGTCATAGTGAGTGGTTCTTCCAGTTGAATCTGTTTTAAAAGAACCAACTTTGCTACCATGTTTATCATATTGTGTAGTCACACCGTTTGAATTCGTTTTAAAACTTCCTGTTTTACTTCCATATTTATCGTATGAATTATAACCTGTTGAAGTTTTTTTGTAACTTCCTGTTTTTGAGCCATACTTATCATAAGAGTTATAACCATTAGAAGTTTGTCTATATGAACCAGTTTTAGAGCCATATTTATCATATTTATTTATTGTATTGCCATTTGTTCTGTAAGAACCTGTTTTAGAACCATATTTATCATAGGAATTAGTTGTTGAGCAAAAAGCAAAACTTGCAGTTAAAAATAATAGTGTAAAAATTGATATAAGTATTTTTTTCATAATATGCCTCCAATTAATTATAACATACACCTTTGTCAATATTGGTCGCATTAATAAGGTGTGTCAAAAATTTTACAATTGAGGTTTTAAATGTTGTTTTCATGGTAAAATCAGTCTATGAATAATGAGCAGAATAAATCATTACATAATATAAAATACAATATGTCATATACAGCTTGCGATTTAGTTAGTAGTGAAACTATCAAAGTTGCTCAGTTATTCTTGGAAGAAAGGGATTGGAAACAAGTATCAAAAATTGCTTTTGAAAGAAATCTCTTACAATATAGAACCGAAAATGCTCTAAAGCGAACTCTTTCAGAAATAATTTCAAGATTAAAAATCCTTCCATTGGAAGCCATTGATATTCTAGTCAATGGAACACCTTTTGAACAAAATCAAATATTATGGTTTGCTTTATGTTTGCGTTACCAATTTATTTATGATTTTGCAATAGAAGTGATAATAGAAAAGTATAATTTAATGCAACCAGAAATCACGCAATTAGATTATGATGCATTTTTTAATTCTAAATTAAGTTGGCACGATGAACTTGATAAATTAACTGATAGTACCAAAAATAAATTGCGACAGGTTTTATTCAAAATGCTTAGAGAAGCTGAGGTTATTGATGCTAATAATTGTATATTAACTGCATTTGTATCTCCGAGAGTTGTAGAAATTATAAATAAGTATGACTCTAAATATCTAAGCATATTTCCGAATTAGTAGGTTATAAAATGAACGAAAGAAGTATAAGCGAACAATTTAATCATTTAGTGAATATTTTTCAAAGCAAAAAATTTTTAGAATGCCAAATTTTATGCAATGATGTTCCGTTTTTTATTGCTGAATATAAAATATCAGATGAAAATGACGTATGTAAAATGCGTTCACAATTGATAAAAAAATTAAAAGAATCTAATATTACAGTTTTAGATATCAACATCTATGATTTATGTATTGAATATTTAAAAGAAACTGGTGATTGGGATTGGTACATAAAAAACGAACAAAGTATTTCAAAAAAACAATTAAAAGAAGATTTGCAGTCAATTTTAGATATTAAAGAAGTTATAATGCCAAGAATTAAACGTATGGTAGATAATACAGATTTTGATTTATTATTTATAGACGGAATTGGGGAAGTATTCCCATATATTCGCTCTCATTCATTATTATCAAATTTGCAAAATATAGTTAGTAGGAAACCATTGGTTATGTTTTATCCAGGTTCTTACCAACAAACTGCAACCACAGGTTCATCATTTAAGTTATTCGATATTTGTGATGATGGACAAGAGTACAAAGCTGCAAATATTTATGAAATTCAAGGGGTGTAAAATATGAATTTATTAGCATCATTTTTTAAAAAGAAAGTAGATAGACCAATAGAAGGTGTTATCAAAGCTGATGAAGTTGAAGATCTAAAATTGAAACTTGAAATCGAGGAATATGTTTTAACTGATGAAGTTGAACAAAAGTTAGAAAATTTCTTGGATTCATATACTAATTACGTCGGAGTAAATGGGGTATGGATTTCAGGTTTCTTTGGTTCAGGTAAATCTCACTTATTAAAAATGTTAGCAATGCTACTCGAAAATAAAGAAGTTGCAGGTATTAAAACATCTGATGAGTTTATAAAAAAATGTTCTTCTGATAATGAATTTTTAAAAGCAAGAATTAAAGCTACTACACAAATTCCATCAAAAAGCATTTTATTTAACATTGTCCAAAAAGCTGATACTATAAATAAAACAGAAAATGATCCATTGGTCTCTGCGTTTGTAAAAGTTTTTGATGAAACTTGTGGATACTATGGCAAACAAGCATACATTGCTCAATTTGAAAGATATTTAGACAACGATGGTTTATTTGATAAATTTAAAGATGAATTTAAATCAGCCTCAGGTCAACAATGGGAATTTGGTAGAGAGAGAGCAAATAGATTTTCTAATGAAATTGATAAAGCATACAACAAAGTAACAGGTCAAAATGTTGAAAATATTATTGACAAACAGAGAGCAGATTATCATTTATCAATTGAGGATTTTGCAAATCAAGTTAAAGAATATATTGATAAACAAGAACCTAATTTTAGATTAAACTTTTTTGTAGATGAAGTTGGTCAATTTATTGCAAATAACGAAAAATTAATGGTTAACTTACAAACAGTTGCAGAAAGCCTTGCTACAAAATGCAAGGGAAAATCTTGGGTAATTGTTACTGCTCAAAATGATATGTCAAAAGTTTTAGGTTCTATGGAAAATAAACTTAATTCTAATGACTATACTAAAATTCAAGACCGTTTTAAAATTAAGTTAGATTTAACAAGTGCGGCTGTAGCAGAAGTTATTCAAAAACGTTTATTAACAAAGAATGAGGAAGCAGAAAAAGAGCTTGGAGTTCTATATGATAAAGAAGTTGATAATTTCAAGACTTTATTTGATTTTGCAGATTGTCAAACATACAAGAATTATCAAAGCAAATCTCATTTTGTAGATTGTTATCCGTTTGTTCCATACCAATTTACACTATTCCAATATGCAATTGAAAATTTATCGACACACGATGCGTTTCAAGGTAAATATAGTTCAGTTGGTGAACGTTCTATGCTTAGTGTATTCCAAAAAGTTGCAGTTCAAGTAAGTAAATGTGATAGCATTGGGGAATTGGCGACATTTGATATGATGTTTGAAGGTATTAGAAGTTCATTAAAAACCTCTATTCAATCATCAATCTTAAAAGCAGAACAACATTTGGATAATGAATTTGCAGTTAGAATTTTAAAGGCACTATTCCTAGTAAAATACATTAAAGGCTTTAAATCAACAGTTAGAAATCTTTGCGTTTTAATGTATAACAATTTTGATGAAAACCTTGCAGACTTAACTAAACGTGTCGAGGAAGCATTAAATTTGTTAGAGGATCAAACTTATATTCAAAGAACAGCAGATGTTTACGAATACTTAACTGATGAAGAAAAAGATGTCGAAGATGAAATTAAGGGTACGGAAGTAGACAAAGATAGTATTTCTGCTGAATTATCCAAATTAATCTTTGATGGCATAATTAAAAATACTAAAATCAGATATGGTGAAGATGGCAGAGATTACAATTTCTCAAGAAAATTAGATGGCAAATTATATTCTAGAGAACAAGAACTTGCAATAAATGTTATAAGCCCATTAAATGATAATGATGAGTTATTTAATGATAATCAAATTAAGATGCTATCAATTCAAAATGATAGGGACTTAATTGTTGCATTAGAACCAGATTCTAAATTACGAATGGATATTATTATTTATAAGAAAACTGAAAAATATATAAATGAAAACAGAAATATGCAACAACAAGAATCTATCAAGAAAATTTTAAATGATAGAGCAACACAAAATATTGAAAGATATACAAGAATTCAGCAAGCTGTTGCAGAACTTGTTAGCAAGGCAAAATTTTATATAAGTGGTAGTGAAGTAGAAATTAGCGGAGAACATCCACAATCTCGCATTATAAAAGCATTCCAAGAATTAGTTGGAAGGACTTATATTCACTTAAATATGGTTTGTGGACATATATATAAAGAAGATGAAATTAATTCAATAATGAGTTCACAACAACAATCAATGTTTACTTCGGAGGCAATGCCGTTAACAGAGGCAGAACAGGAAATATTCGGATTTATTCAAAGAAACAATACATATAGAATAACTGTAAAAGGAATTTTGGAAGAGTTTGAAAAGATTCCTTATGGTTGGTCTTATGCTGCTATTCTTTGTAACCTTGCAAAACTTTGTGCAAGAAGAAAAATTGAAATAAAGGAAGATTCAAATATTTTGAATGATAATGAAATTGCTCAAGCATTACGTTCAACAGCAAGACAGTCAAATTTGATTCTTCAAACTCAAATGGATTTTTCTCCATCACAAATTAGAAATTTAAAAGAATTCTATGGTGATTTTGCAAATGAACCTGCATCTGATAACGATGCAAAATCTTTGGCTTTAAGTACAGCAGAATTATTAAAAGAGAAACTAAAAGAAGTTGAAATTTTGTTAGCCAAAGAATCTGAATTCAAATTCTTAAATGTTTTAGAACCTGTAAAGGAAAAATTAAAAAATTGCTGTGGTAAAACATATAGTTGGTACTTAACAGATTTTAGAGAATTTTCTGATGAATTGCTTGATTTGAAAGAAAATACAATTAATCCAATTTCTCAATTTGTAAGTGGCACAGGTGGAGAAATCTATAAAAATGCTGTTAAATTTATAAATGAACAAAGAGAAAATTTCCAATACTTAGATTTTGCAGATGTTCAAGAAGTTCAACACATCTTAGAAGATGCAAATTGTTTCAAAGGTACAACAATCCAAATCCTTAGAGATAAGGTAAATGGTTTAAAATCTACTATTGAAACAAAATTAGCAGAAGAAAAAGAACAGGCAGGAAAACGTCTTGAAGAAGTTAAGCAATCTATTATATCAATGGATGAATATAAATTATTGGCAGATGATAAAAAAGCCGTTATCGATTCAACTTTTAACGATTGCAAGGATAGAATATCTACACAAAAACTTATTGTTATTGTAAAAAATTCTGTTGATATGTTTAAAGAAAACGAATACAAGACATTACTTGCAAATATTATGGTATGGAGCAAACCTGAAGAACCTGTATCAGAACAATCAATAGATGATGGTACACATGTGATTGAACAACCAAAAGTTCAACCACCAATATCTGCAAAGAACATAAGAACATCTTATTCTAAGCCATTAATAAGTACAGAGATTGAGGTTGAAGAATATATTATGTCTTTAAGACAAGCGTTAATTAATAAAATCAAAGAGGGTAAAAGAATACAATTATGATAGAAAAAATTAATATTAAAAATTTTACAGTATTTGAAGATTTAAATATAGAATTTTCACCAAGAATAAATATTATTATTGGTGAAAATGGTACTGGGAAATCTCATTTATTAAAATTGATACATTCTTTTTACAATAGTGAAACTATTGAAACATTGGATTTAGGGGCATCAATAACTAATAATTTAATTAAATTATTTCTTCCTTTAGATAATAATTTATGGAAACTAAAAACAACAAATTCAGAAGGGGCAACTGAAATTTCAGCTGATTTCAGTAAAGGTGCTGCAAATGTTAGTTATAACTTTAATGTTAATTCAAAGACAGTTAATTTAAGCTCTAATGCTAAAACCGACATTGGCAAATCTTCTGTATTCATACCTCCAAAGGAAGTTTTATCTTTTATGAAAGGATTTAACAGTTTATATGAAAAATATGGTTTATCATTTGATAAATCATATAATGATATATGCTTGCTACTAGATTTACCCAATATGAGACCAGAAAAATTACAAGAAAAAGCGAAATGGGCAATAGCTGAAATTGAAAATATTTGCCAAGGCAAATTCATTTTTTCTGGTAGTGGAAAAATTACCTTTCAATCAAAATCTAGCAAATATGCAGTAAACACTATTGCTGAAGGCTTTAGAAAAATTGGGATGTTAGCAAGATTGTTGGAAACAGGTGCTATTTCTCTTGGAGAATCAGGACCATTATTGTGGGATGAACCAGAAGCAAATCTGAATCCCAAATTGTTAAAAACCTTGGTTTCAATATTATTTGAACTTTCAAGAAATGGACAACAAATTATTTTAAGCACTCATGATTATGTGTTATTGAAATGGTTTGATTCTTTGTTTGATATTAAAAAAGAAGATCATATAATGTATCATGTCTTATATCACGATGTCGAAACAAATAAGGTAAAATTCAAAAGCACAGATAATTACTTGGACATATCACCAAATTCGATAATGGATGCATTTGATGATTTAACAGATTTTGATATCTCAAAGACCATGGGGGAATTGGGAAAATGAAAATAGTAGAAGATGATTTAGAATTTAATTTCACAGATGCAAAAAGTGTAAGGAAATTTGATGACAAGAAGCATGGGCTTTTAAACCATGGTATGTCTGCAGTTGACTTTATTATAGAATTAGATCAGGCATATTTATTTGTAGAAGTTAAGGATCCTTCAAATCCAAAAGGAGATAATTGTAATCTTGAAGCAGATAAAAATAAATTAACTTCAACATTAAGAGACTATAGAGAAAATATGAAATTATGTTTGCAGAAAAAGTTTAGAGATACATTCATATATTTTTGGGCAGAAAATCATGATGAAAAACCTATTCATTTTCTTTCTGTAATTACGTTAGAGCAAGCATTATTGAATAATTTTGAAAAAAATTTAAAAGATATTCTACCTATTAAAACTGCTCCAAGTTGGAAAAAACAACTTGTAAGCACTTGTGCAGTTTTAAATATAGATTCTTGGAATAGAAATTTCCCAAAATGGCAAATTCAACGTATAAGCGAACAAAATAATTAAGGTGATTTTATGGATACAGCAAAACTAAAAAGAATGGCACAATATATTAGAAAAGAACTTATTAGTATAGTTACTACTAAGTTAGAAACTGTTTTATTGCCAGATAGTATCGAAAGACGTGAATCTAAAAATGCAATTTCAGCATTAGAAGGTTTAATTGATGAAATTTCCAAAGATCAAGTTGTAGAGAAAGTCGCTTATACTTGGTTTAATCGCTTTTGTGCATTGAGATATATGGAAGTAAATAAATATACCAAAATAAATGTAGTTTCTCCTATAACAGGTCAATTTCAACCAGAAGTTTTAGCAGAAGCTAAAATGGGTTATATTGATGACTCTATTGTTCCAATTAAAGTAATTGAAAAAATAAAAGGTCTATTAAACAATTCTATTACAAGTAAAGACCCACAAGGGGAAGCATATAAATTATTAATAATTGCATATTGTAATTATTATAATCAACAAATGCCGTTTTTATTTGAAAAAATTAATGATTACACAGAACTTTTAATGCCTGATGACTTAATTTCAGGCAATTCTGTTATTGCATATATTAGAGAGGCTCTAACACCTGAAAATTGTAGTGATATTGAAGTTATTGGTTGGTTATATCAATACTATATTTCAGAGAAAAAAGAGGAAGTTTTTGCAGAACTTAAAAAAGGTAAGAAAATTTCAAAAGAAAATGTTCCTGCTGCAACTCAAATTTTCACTCCTAAATGGATTGTAAGTTATATGGTAGAAAACTCTGTTGGTAAATTATGGTTGGAGTCTCACCCTGATGAAAGATTACAATCTCAATTTAAATATTATCTTGAATCAGCAGAACAAGAACCTGAAGTTCAAGCAAAATTAGATGAATTAATAAATAAAGACTTAAAACCTCAAGATATAAAAGTGTTAGATCCGGCATGTGGCTCTGGTCATATTTTGGTTAAAGCGTTTGATGTATTATTTGAAATTTATAAATCACAAGGTTGGCAGGAAAATGAAATTCCTGAAATGATTTTAAAGAATAATCTTTATGGATTGGATATTTGTGATAGAGCCGCTCAACTTGCTCAATTTGCAGTTATGATGAAAGCTCGTGCTTTTGATAGAAATATTTTTAATAAAGTAAAAGAGTTAAACATCTGTTCAATTAAAGACACAAACTGGATAGATGTATGGGTTGAAAAAGAACTTTTGCAAGGTGTTAAAGATGAAAAATATGCAAAAGAACAAATAGATTTATTAAAAAATACATTCCATGATGCAAAAGAATATGGTTCAATTCTTGATGTAAAAGGAATTGATTTTGATTTCTGGGAAGAAAGACTAACTTTTATAAGGAATCTTGCTCAACAACAAAACAATACTCCTAAAATAAAAGGAAGATTACCTTTCATTCTAAAGCAAGCAAGAATTATGCAACAAAAATATGAATGTGTTGTCACTAACCCACCTTATATGGGGGCAGGTGGCATGGGAGGAAAATTAACAGAGTTTGTTAAAAAACATTATAAAAATACTAAATCGGACCTAAGTACAGTATTTATGGAAAAAACTTTAAATTACGCAAAAACATCTGGGCTTATTGCAATGATAAATATACCCGTGTGGATGTTTTTGATAAGTTATGAAAAACTTAGAAATAATATCTTGTCAAATAATACAATTATTAATATGTTACATTTAGGTAGAGGTGTTTTTGGATCAGATTTTGGAACAACAGCATTTATTTTAAGCAAATATAATATTAAAAATTATTTAGCACAATATAGAAGATTGTATAAAAAACAAGGTGCCGTAGATAATATACGAGTGAAAGAACAATGGTTTTTTGAGGGCTTTGGAACATTTATAACGCAACAAGAAAATTTTGAGAAGATCCCTGGAATGCCTATTGTATATTGGGCAAGTAATAAAATAAAAAATATTTTTATTAAAGAAAAAACAATTTTAGAATTTGCAAAAGGGAAAAAAGGACTTTCTACTGGCAATAATGAAAGATTTTTAAGATTTTGGCATGAAGTAGTAAAAGGCGATGTAGCATTTAATGAAAATTCTTTTGAAAACAACTATACGTGGTTTCCAATAAATAAAGGTGGTAATTTTAAAAAATGGTATGGGAATAATGAGTATATAATAAATTGGAAGAATAATGGTTCTGAAATAAAAAATTATAGTGGTTCTGTAATTCGTAATGAAAGTTATTATTTAAAAGAATCTATAACTTGGACGATGTTAAGTGCATCCTCTTTTGGGGTTAGATATTCAAGTGCAGGTAAACTTTTTGAGGGTGCTGGTCCTTCATTGTTTGTCAACGAAAAATTGAATATAAATTATATTTTAGCTTTATTGTGTTCGAAATATTCTGATTACATCATAAGAATGTTAAATCCTACAGTAAATATTAATATCAATGATGTTCTTTCTATACCAATAATTATCGATGAAGATAATAAGTTAATTATAAATAATTTAGCAAAAGAAAATATTGATATATCAAAAGACGATTGGGATAATTTTGAAACATCTTGGGATTTTCAAGAACACCCATTGTTAAGATTTAAAGAGAATGGCAAAGTTTCAGATTCTTTCAATAAATATAAAGAATACAAACAAGAACAATTCAATAAACTTAAAACCAATGAAGAAGAGTTGAATAAATTGTTTATTGATATTTACGGACTTCAAGACGAAATGACACCAGAAGTTGACGACAAAGATATAACAGTTGCCTTAGCAGATGAAACTAGAGATGTAAAATCTCTTATGTCTTACGCTGTTGGCTGTATGTTTGGTCGTTATTCATTAGATGAAAAAGGACTTGCATTTGCAGGTGGAGAGTTTGATTTATCAAAATACAAATCTTTCCCTGCCGATGAAGATGCTGTAATTCCTGTGTTATCGGAACACTTGTTCTCTGATGATATCACAAGCAGATTTAAAGAATTTTTAAAAGTTGCATTTGGTGAAACATATTTTGAGGAAAACTTAGAATATGTTGCAAGTGTATTAGGTAAGAAAAATACCGAAACAGCTGATGATACTATTAGAAACTACTTTATGAAAGATTTTTATAAAGACCATATAAAAATGTATCAAAAACGACCTATATATTGGATGTTCTCAAGCCCAAAAGGTAACTTCAATGCTTTAGTTTATATGCACAGATACAATAAGGATACCGCAAGTGTCATCTTAAATAGTTATTTAAGAAACTACAGAGATGAAAAACTAAAAGCACAAATTGAAAATTGTAAGCAAATAGAGTTAAGTGCATCTACTTCTCAAGGCGACAAAATCAAAGCCTCAAAGAGAAGAGAAGAATTAGAAAAAATAGTTAAAGAAGTAACTGACTACGAAAGAGATATTTTATATCCATTAGCAACCGAACGTAAAGAAATTGACCTTGATGATGGTGTAAAAGTTAATTACTTGAAATTCGGAAAAGCATTAAAAGATTTTGGCTTAAAGGCAAAAAAATAACAAGAGGAATCAATGGAAGCACAGATAAAAGAAACAATACAATCTTATTTTGAAGAAAAAAGAATAGTTTTTTGGTATGATGAAAAGAATCAATTTCGTGAAGATTTTGATGAATTAGAATTGCCAAATGTTAAAAAGATTGTATTAGATAACAATGAATTTAGTGTAAAATATCAAGTGTTGAGAGAAGAACCAAATCAAAGATTCCTAATTTATCAAGCAGGTGCAAGACCTGAAGATTTGCAAAATTGGTTGTTAGATGTTTTACTTGCCAATAAAGAATTTAGGACAGAGCAAACAGCTATTTGGCTTACTGATTTACATTTAGGCTATGAACATATTGAAATAGCAGAAAAACATTCTGCATTTTTCAAAGATAAAAAACGTAGAGAAGCACTTAAATCTATGGTGAATGTTTCAGAAGATACCACAGGCAAATTAAGACTTAAAATGCTTGCCGTATGTTGCAATGTCGAACCTGATATAGAAGCAATTTTAGAAAGTTTATTAAATGAATATGCAAAAGAAAAAGAAGATAAATTAAACTTGATAAAAAGATGTGATTTAGAAACTTTTCTATACAACGTTTTAAAACGCAAGTTTAATTATGAATCACACGCACCAAGTCTTAAAGATTTTGTTTTAAAATTGATGCACGTATCATACAAAAAAGATACAGGCGAATCATTAAATGCCGATGAGAGATTTACTAATGATGCATTTGTATTCTTGAAAAGATGGAAAGATAGCCGTCAACAAGAAGAGGCTTTTGAAAAAATATCACAAGAAATCGCAGAAATTTTAGATATTGAATCAGATATAGATTCACATGAATACAAGGAATTACTTGATTGCGACATCTTCTATTCAATAGATAAAAAGATATTGTATTCTTTAACTCAAGAAATAACAAAGAAAACAATATCAAAAGATGATTGCGTTTCAGTTTTACGACAAAGAAAAAACAGAAGATGGGGAAATAAAAAAGAAATTTCATTTGCATATAAGGCTCTATGGCATGCAACACATTTTATGCACGAATTTATGACAAATCCTCAATTTGAAATGCACAATTTGAATGATGGTATAGAAAAATATAGCAAACAATGGCAAAGAATAGATTTCTACTATCGTAAATTTATTTATTTCATGAAAGAATCAGGACAAGTTACACTTTTAGAAAATTTATACAAAGAAATAGAAAATACATATTCAAACAAATACTTATTGCAGTTAAACGATAATTGGCAACAACTTATTGATAAAGAAAACGAATGGAAGTTCGATAAGGTTGAAATGCAAAAAGATTTTTATCGCAAGCATATTTCAATGCAGGTTTCAAGTAAGAGCAAGCTGTTTGTAATTATTTCAGATGGTTTGCGTTATGAAATCGGAAATGAATTAGTAAGTTTAATACGTCAAGAAGATAAATTTGATGCAAAAATCAATCCTGCAATAACATCTATACCAAGTTATACTCAATTAGGAATGGCATCGTTACTTCCAAATAATAACTTAGAAATATTACCTGATGCCTCTGTTACTGTAAATGGAATTAGTTCAGCAGGAATAGTTAATAGAACAAAGATCCTTCAAAATGAGTCATCAATTAAATCAACAGCACAAAAAGCTGACGATATTATGAAAATGACCAAAGAGGAATTAAGGGATTTGTTCAGAGAAAATGATTTAATGTTTATCTATCACGATAGGATTGACTCTACAGGTCATGACCAAAAAACTGAAGATAGAACAACGGAAGCAATTGAAGATACTTTAGAAGAATTAAAAAAACTAATAAAAAAACTAACAGGAACAAATGCAAATAATATTATTGTAACAGCAGACCACGGTTTTATTTATCAAAATGAACCTTTAGCAGAAAGTGATTATCTTGGAGTTGAACCAGAAGGAACTGAAATAACATTCTCTGATAGAAGATTTGTTATAGGTAAAAATTTAGTTGATAAAGTAAACTTGAAAAAATATAATGCCTCAGATATTAATTTGAATGGTGATTTAGAATTTCAATTCCCAAAATCAATTAATCGTTTAAGAAAAAAAGGTGCAGCAAGCAGATTTGTTCATGGCGGATTATCATTACAAGAAATTGTTATTCCTATTGTACAAATCAATAAAAAACGTCAAAGTGATACAAGTAAAGTAGATGTTGAAATATTAAAAAACAATAATATTATTTCTTCTAATCAGCTTGCCATTAAATTTTATCAAGAATCACCTATAAGTGACAAACTTCAACCTAGAGAGTTGCGAGTTGCTATTTATAACAAAGAAAACGAGTTGCTTTCTGATTCTCACGATTTAACATTTGATTATACGAGTGACAACGCAAGAGATAGAGAAATGGTTGTTACGTTTATATTGAAGAAAAAAATTGATGATGCCAATGGACAAGAAGTTAGATTAAAGTTAGAAGAAAATGAGCCTGGCACATCGCATTACAAAGAATATAAATCAACTTCATATACAGTAAGAAAAACATTTGCAAATGATTTTGATTTTTAAAGGAGAACGACTATGAACGAATTAGATAAAAAAATAACAGAAGTATTTCCGGGTTGTGTTGTTAGAAAAGATCTTGTAAAAGAAGTTAAAGGCAATGCAATTGTACCGTCTTATGTATTAGAATATTTGCTCGGTCAGTATTGTGCAACAAGTGACGAAGACACGATTGCAGCAGGGATTGAATCTGTTAAAAATATTCTTGCAAAACACTATGTTCATAGAAACGAAGCTGAACTTGTTAAATCTAATATCAAGGAAAGAGGTCGTTATAAAGTTATTGATAAAATCAATGCAGAACTAGACGAAAAAAATGATTGTTATCGTGCGACATTCTCTAATCTTGGTATTAATAAAGTTGTTATTGATGCAACGACTGTTAATAAAAAATACCCAAGACTTTTAGTTTCAGGAGTTTGGTGCTTAGCAGATGTTGAATACGAATATACCGAAGAAAAGAACGCTTCACCTTGGATTTTAAATTCTATTAAACCAATTCAATTAGGTCAATTTGATTTTGAAGATTTTAAATCAAAAAGAGCTTCTTTTACAACAGATGAATGGATTGATTTATTAATACAAAGTATCGGTTTTAATCCTGAATTATTAAGTAAAAGAAAGAAATTATTCCAATTAATTCGTTTAATACCTTATTGTGAAAGAAACTATAACTTTGTTGAATTAGGTCCTAAAGGTACTGGTAAATCTCATATCTATACAGAATTTTCACCTCATGGCACATTGATTTCAGGTGGTGAAGTTTCTGCTGCTAAATTGTTCGTAAACAATGCAAGAAAGCACGACATTGGCTTAGTTGGATACTGGGATAATATAGCATTTGATGAATTTGCAGGAAGCACTAAAAAAGTTGATAAGGCACTTGTTGATATTATGAAAGGTTATATGGCTAACAAATCTTTCTCAAGAGGCGTTGAAACTTTAAATGCAGAAGCCTCAATGACATTTATAGGAAACACAAAACACAATGTACCTTATATGTTAAAAAATTCTAATTTATTTGAAGAGTTACCACCTCAATATCAAGATTCTGCATTTTTAGATAGAATTTATTTTTATCTACCGGGATGGGAAGTTGATGTAACTCGTAACGAATTATTTACTAATGGGTATGGTTTTATTGTTGATTATTATTCAGAAGCCTTAAAATCATTAAGAAATTTTGATTATTCAAATGAATATAAAGCATACTTTGATGTTTCATCAGAAGTTTCAAAACGTGATTTAGATGGAATTATGAAAACTTTTTCAGGTTTAATGAAAATCATATTCCCTGATAAAAATGCAACGCCTGATGAAATTGAGGAACTATTAAAATTCGCAATGGAAGGTAGAAAAAGAGTAAAAGACCAAATTCTAAGAATAGATTCTACTCTTCCAAAAGCAAACTTCTCATATACTAAAAAATCAGGTGAAGTTGTTGCTGTTAAGACTTTAGAGGAACTTCATTATGCTAATTTGTATTATAGACACGCAGTTGATGAAGATGCCACAGAAACCCAAGTTGAACCGGAGGTCGTAACATCATCTGTTCCTCAAATTGAAAAGATTGGAGAAAAAGAGGTACAGCAACCTGTAGCAGAAGAGTTTAAAGAAAAACATTTTGTTATTGAAGAAGAACAAATTGGAGTAACTTACGAAAAGTTATTCGGATCAATATTTAAAGGTGCAAAACACATTGCAATTATAGATCCATATATAAGAAACTTCTATCAAACACTAAATTTAATGGAACTTTTAGAAGTTGTTGAAAAATGCAAGTCAGAAGCAGATGTTGTGGAAGTTGAATTAACAACATCAAAAGATGAATATAATGAGCAATCTCAAGATAGCAACTTGGCAACAATACGAGAATCTTGTATGCAAATGGGTATTGAATTTAGTTATAAATACGATTCAACAATTCACGCAAGAAGCATAACTACTGACAATGGTTGGAAAGTTCTTTTAGACAGGGGGCTTGATATTTATCAAAACTGCGAAAGAAAAGATGCTTTTCAATTCACTACAAGGGTTCAAAAATATAGACCTTGCAAGAGATTTGAAATAACTTATTTGAAGAATGAGGAGTAAAAAGTGCCTAAAGCATTATTATTGGGAGCAGGATTTTCTACTGACTTGGGAATGCCTCTGGTCTCAGAATTCTCAAAATTTTATTTTAAAAGACTTTCCTTTGAAATAATGGAAAAAGTTTTAAATTTACATAAAAAAGCTCATCCATATGGTTTTGAAACGAATTTACGATACGATGCTTTTGATAAAATAATAGAACTTCATAAAGATTCATCTTTACTTATGAACTACGAAAACTTTTTAAAGGAAATTCAAAAAATATATTTCTCTTCAAATGAAAATGATTATAAAATGACAATTCACTATATATTTGGATTGTATTATGAACAAGTGTATGAACTTTTTAAAGATTTCTCTCTAAAACGATTCAAAATTTATAATCTGAATAAATATTATTATTCAGATTTATTCAAAATATTTAAGGAAGAAGAATTATGGATATTGTCGTTAAATCATGATTTACTTATTGAGTGTTTATGTTTGGATAATAAAATTCCAATAAGTTTCGGTGATACAGGTATTTTATCTTTTCCATTGGATAATTATCATTTAAACGATAATTTATTAGATTTTTCATATTCTAATATTCAAGATTTGTCAATTAAAAAAATGAAATTTTTCAGAAACGCATATGGTATTAATTTAATAAAATTACATGGTGCATTAAATGAATTTTTTTACAACGATAAATCAAAAATTATCCATACAGTAGCAAAAAAAAATGATACATCAAGTTCTTATTTTGCAAAAAATTTCGTTGTTAATAATAATATGAAACATTATGTAAATGGTAAATATACACCAATTATTGGAGAATTAGCCGTTTCGGATATTGATGGCGAATGTCAATTCTTTGGAAAATCTATTCTTACAGGAGGATATAAATATTCAAAAAAATTAATTGATAAACAACGTGGAGAAGAAAAAATGTTTCTCTTTAAACAAGTGTTATCAGAAATTGATGAAGTTATTATAATTGGATATGGATTTAATGATGAACATATAAATAATAGATTAGATGAATCAATGATTTTAAATGAAAATTTAAAAATGACAATTGTAAATCCTGATACAAGTGACTTACCGTATGTAATTGATAGACATAATCATGATGCAAGAATTTCAAGAATTTATTCCAAGACACCAGAATGGATACATTATCGAATAGCAGGAGATTTTAATATTCCAAACGATGAACAATTAAAAAAATATAGAAATTTTATTAAAATTAAAGATAATTTTTTTAATTAAATACATTTTTATTTTATCAATAATCTCGGCAAAATCGTCATCTGTAAGTTGCAAGTATGGTCTTGCAGGTCTTTCTGCTTTGAGTCCTTTGCCAGCCTGTCCTCCAAGTTGATGTATTGCAGCATAATTAAGATTTGAAGCAATACCAGCAGCTTCATCGTCATAAGAAGGGGTTACTGACGATGCGCGTTGAGCGGG
>ERZ1023839.32-NODE-32-length-52432-cov-12.465872_pt1 | contig 52432 bp, 51 predicted proteins | sample MGYA00380383_ERZ1023839 | MGnify/ENA primary metagenome ERZ1023839 (study PRJEB33179, sample SAMN07449065) | human gut metagenome | biome: Human-gut; feature: Human associated habitat; material: Faeces | host: Homo sapiens | place: India:Kasaragod | collected... | reverse complement strand
ATCTACATCAGTAAAATCAATTTCAGTAAGTGTTAAATTAGAAAAATCAACTTCGCTTAAATCAATATCTTCTTGATTTTTTTTCCATTCGTTGAATTCTTGTGGATTGTCTTGAATTAATGCGATTAGTTCGTCTTTAGTGTAATTCGCCATTGATGTTCTCCTATTTATATTATTCTGATATTATGTTCATTTGCATTGCCAAAAGTACTGCTTGAGTTCTATTTGACACTTTTAATTTTTTGAAAATACTATTTAAATGAGTTTTTACTGTAACTTCTTTTAGAAATAATTTTTCAGCGATTTCGTGATTGCTTCCGCCTTTTGCGACCATTGAAAGAACTTCTTTTTCTCTTTGTGTTAATTCTTCAATTGGTTCGTCTGAAGTGAAAGACATATCAACTGATTTAACTTCTTTTTTATTCCAATTAGAACGTCTTAAAACGGCTTCAATTCTAGCTAAAAGATTTGGTAAAACAAAAGGTTTTACGATGTAATCATCAGCTCCTATTTTTAAGCCAGAAACGATTTTTTGTTCTTCACTCACTGCTGTAATCATAATTACAGGAATCATTTTTGTTTTTTCAGAAGTTCTTATAGCCTTTAAAGTGTCCCAACCATTCATATTTGGCATCATTACGTCAAGCAAAACTAAATCTATTTTATCAGATTCTTTTGATAAAATCTTTAGGGCTTTAATTCCGTCTGTTGCAACTACAACCTCGTAGCCGTACATAGGTAAAGCATCTTCTAAATATTTTGGATTATCGTCAACAATCAAAATTCTTGCTAATTCTGCCATAATATTTCCTTTAAACTATTTTGTTTTTTATTGCTTTCAATGCTGCTTGAAGTCTATCATCAACCTCTAATTTTTGCAATATACTTGCAACGTGTGCTTTAGTAGTATTTATACTTACTAAAAGTTCATTTGCAATATCTGTGTTGCTATAACCTTCTGTGATAAGTTTCAAGATTTGAGACTCACGTGCTGTTAAATTATAATCTGTTTTTTTAGGTGAAACCTCATACGATTGGGTGGTTGTTGCAGCTTTTAAAACGATATGCGAAATTGATGGATCAAACCATGCTGCCCCGTCTAAAACTGATTGAACAACATTCACTAACCTTTGAGGGTTAATTTCTTTTGAACAATATGCGTTTGCACCAGCCTTAATGCTGTTTATAACTTCTTTTTCGTCATTGTGAGAAGTTAAAATTACAATTTTTGCATCTTTATTTATTGCACGAATTTTCTTTGTTGCCTCAATTCCGTTCATGTTTGGCAAACCTAAATCCATAATGATAAGTTGAATATCATTGTTCTCAAATAATTCTAAGCCTTTTTCGGCTGAATCTGCTTCATATATTGTTCCAATAAATTCAACATCTTCGAAAGCTGTTTTTAAACCGAAACGAGTTAATTCGTGGTCTTCTATGATTAAAATATTGTTCTTCATTATAGGTATAACTCCTTTTTGGCTTCTACACAATCAGGGTTTAATTTTAAGCATTTTCTAAAATATAATGCAGCTGTTTGCATATCATCTTGGCTCTTATAGATTAAACCTTGATAATAAAAATATCTAAAATCATTTTGGTCTAAATAATAAGCGATTGCAAGGTAATCTTCTGCCATTGAGAAATTGTCTCTTGAAATTTCATATCTAGCAAGCGCAAGCCAAGCATTTGTGTACATTATATTAATGCCTAAAGCTTTTTTCAAATATGTTAATTCTTTGTATGGTTCAATTAATGCAATGCTGTAATATGCTTCGTATTCAGTTGCTGAATCTTTTAGCACTTTTTCAAACATTTCTTTTGCTTTGCGCTCGTTACCTAAACTTTGATATGTTTGAGCAATTTTAACTTCTGCTTTTGTTTCGTTTTCGCTATCTTTTGCTGCAATTTTGAAGTTTTTCATTGCTTTTTTATAGTTTTTATTTAGATAATTAATTTGTCCTAAAGATAGGTTAGCAGTTGAATCATCTTTATCTCTTTTAATAGTTTTTTGTGCTAAATCTTGAGCCTTTTCGTATTCTTGCATTGATAAGTAGACTTTACTCAATAAAGAATTTACTTGAGCGTTAAACTTCTTTTTCTTTGTGATTGCACTTTGAAGTGTTTTGATAGATTTGTTAAAATCACCTTCTAGGTAGTAATAATAGCCTAAATGGTAGTTTTTAACGTTGTCTTTTGTTGCACATTTATATAAAACATATTGTTCAATGGAATCAACTCTTCTGATAAGTTCAGATTCTGTCAAACGTTCTTTTTTTAGTTGTTTTACAACTTTTAATGCTTCTTGAGGTTTCATTCCGTTTGCAAGAATTTTCGCTTCAAGAATTTTGTAATTCAAATTTTGAGGATTTTTTGTTATTGCAACTTGAATGTATTGTTTTGCAATTTGTAAGTTGTTAGCTTTGTATGCGGCAAGTGCTAAAATATAGTTTGCATAATCATATTTGTTTAGAATTTCTTCATTTTGAAGTAATTCTTCCATAACTTCCTTGCTTTGGGCATTAAACATTATGTTTGAATACGCCTCTGCTAAATAAATTTCTTCTTTGTAAGGTAATCTATTTTTTGGATAGAAGAAGGTTTCAATATTTTCAATGTGATTACGAGAAATGTTTGGGTCAGAAGTTTTTTGATTTGCTCTATCTGAAAGATAGAAAAAACCATAATCAGCTAATTTGCCAGACATTAAAATATAACCAAAATCGCTAGTTTCAATGTTATCTAGAATAAATTTGTAATCTTCATAAGCAACTTCAACATTTGTGCCTTTGAATTTGTCAGTTGCTTTCAAAAATTCGTTAAAGGCGTCAACTTGAGAGGCAGTAATGTTAAAATTTATTGCCAACTGAGTAACCTTCATTGTCGGATCAAGCAAATTGATTGAAAGTTTGTTGAAGTTATCATTCACGTTTATATTATTATCGCTTTGAGCCAAGCAAACTGTCGAGGCGCTAAGCAATACTGCAAGTGTTATTAAGCACTTTTTAATCATTGTCTAAGTCCCTTATAATTTCATGACCATAATAATATGTGTTGAATAGGCTAACAAAGTTTTGTTGTGTGTTATCCAATGTATCAGGGTCAAGTTTTAAAGTATCATATAAATCATTCATAGTGTATTGAGCTAAGAATTTTTGGTCTTCTGGTTTTAATTCCAAGTGGTTTTCTGTTAAAAATACTTGAATAATTTTGTCGCAAGACAAACTCATAAATACTTTAACAACATCTCCGTCAAAGTGAGTACCAGAATCTTGTTTTAAAATGTCCATAACCTTTACGATAGGCATTTTATCACGATAGTGTCTTTTTGATGTGATAGCATCAAAAACGTCAGATACAGCTAAAATCCTACCGCCTAGTGGAATATCTGCTCCATGAAGTGAGCGATAATAGCCGTTTCCGTCAAATCTTTCGTGGTGAGAGCAAGCGATTTCAGTCACTTTTTTGAAATCATCAGACATGTGAATTTTTTGTAGAATGTCGTGTGTAATAACAACATGTGATTGAATATGTTTATATTCTTCGTCAGTCAATCGCCCTTCTTTTTGTAAAACTGAGTCACGAATACCAATTTTACCAATGTCGTGAAGTGTTGCAGCTTTTTCAATAATTTCGACTTCTCTATCAGTAAGTCCCATTTTTTTTGCGATAAGTGATGAGTACATTCTAACACGGCTAGAATGACCTGCTGTAATCTTATCACGGGCATCAATAGAGGCTGCAAGTGTTTCAATGAAACTTTCAAATACAACTTTTTGTTCTTCTAACATTTTTTGTTGAGTTTTGAAAAGTTGTGCGTTTTCTAATGCAATACCGGCTGAAGAACCAATTGCTACCAGTAAATCTTCATCTTCATCTGTGAAATATCCATCAAGTTTATTTAAAACTTGGAATGCACCAACAATTTCATTTTGTAAATTTTTAATAGGCATGCAAAGAATTGTTTTTGTCTTGTAGCCTGTTTTATTATCAACTTCTGGGTTAAAACGAGAATCATTATAAGCATCTTTGATGTTGATAGTTTCGCCTGTTTTTACGCAGTGACCAGCTAAGCCTTTGTCTGCTGGAAACCTAATTTCAGAATTTTCCATTCCTAATGCGACTTTTGACCACAATTCGTTGTTCTTTTTATCGTATAAAAATACTGTACAACGGTCAGCTTGGATAGCTTCTTTTGTTTCTTCTGCAATAACTCTAATTAGTTCGTCAATATTTGTTTCTGCTGAAACTGATTGACCAATTTTCACTAAGGCAACCATAGGGTCACGCTTGTTTGCAAGAAGTTTGTTTGTACTTACTGATAAATCATTTAATTCATTGGTAATACTATCTAACAGATTTAATTCATCAGATTTAAATGCTAGGTTTTTGGCATTTGTAAGGTGAATTTTTGCCAAATCTTTATTATTATCTAACTTGTATATACAACCTAGAACATATTCACAGAAAGTCTTTGCAGAGTGATTTTGAGAATATGTTGCTAAATACTTTGCATCTTCTAATAAGTTTAGTGATTCTTCGTAATTATTTTTATCATTTATATAATCTAAAGCGCCTTCTAGTGATAAACATAAAGACATCAAGTTGTCTAGTTTTGAATTTTTGAAGGTTGTTTTTGCTTCGTTTAATAAATTTATGCTCATTGAATAGTTCTTTTTATTAAACTCTTTTATTGCTGTATTAAGCAAGTTAGAAGCATATTCTATCTCTTTCTCGCCTGATAATTTAATAGTTTCCATATTAACCCTTTATTATACTATATTTTTATTGTACAATATATCCTATAATATTTCAAAATATTTTAATAAAATTTTTATATGGAGAAAAGAAGTTGAATAAGATTACAATTTTGATACCGGTTTATAACGAAGTTGATACCTTGAGAATAATCCTTGAAAAGGTTGAAAATGCTGATTTTTGCGGATTAGAAAAAGAAATTATTTTGATTGATGATTGTTCTACTGACGGAACTAAAGATATTTACCCATCTTTACCATATAAAGTTTTGTATCACGATGTAAATCAAGGTAAAGGTGCAGCACTTAGAGATGGCTTTAAAGAAGCAACAGGAGATATCATAATTATTCAAGATGCGGATTTGGAATATGATCCTGTTGACTATAAAGATTTAATCCAATTGATTTTGGATAACAAAGCAGATGTAGCTTATGGTTCAAGACTTAACGGTGGAAAACCTTCAAGAGCATTTATGTTTCACCACTTGTTAGGAAACAAATTGCTTACATTTGTTACAAATGTTTTATACAATACGACTCTAACAGATATGGAAACTTGTTATAAAGCTTTCAGAGCTGATTTTATAAAAGACATAGAGATTAAGTCAAATAGATTCGATTTTGAACCTGAAATTACAGCAAAAGTTCTTAAAAAAGGCGCAAGACTATATGAACTTTCTATTTCTTACTATGGCAGAGAGTTTGCAGAAGGTAAAAAAATTACATGGAAAGATGGTTTTCACGCATTATGGGCTTTGATAAAATTTAGGTTTATTGACTAATTTGAAAAATCTCTTATTTCATGGTAACTTGAAACCAGATAGGAGTCCGAAATGAAAAATTTAGTTGTAGGCGCAGGTTTAACAGGCGCAGTAATAGCCGAAAGAATTGCAACAATGCTTCGTGAAGAAGTTACAGTTATTGACAAGGCTTCACACGTAGGCGGAATGCATTACGATTATGTTGACAAAGATACAAATATACTTGTTCACGCAAAACACGTAAACTTTTTGCATACAGAACACAAATTTATTTGGGATTATCTATCAAAATTTGGCAAGTTAGCACCTGTAACTTTTAAGCCTAGTGTTAGAATTCAAGGTAAAAATGTTTCTATGCCGTTGTGCTTATGTACTATTGATGAATTATTCCCAGAAGATTTTGCAAAAATGTTGACAAACAAATTGATTGCAAAATTTGGTTATAACAGACAAATTACGCTTGCAGAAATGTATAGAAATATGGATGAAGATTTGAAATTCTTGGCTAATTATTTCTATGAAAATGTTTTCAAACCATACACCGTAAAACAATGGGGCGTAGATGAAGATGCTCTTCCTGAATGTGAAGATACATATTATCCATTCTATATCAGTAATGACAACAGATACTATAAAGAAAAATATGTTGCTATACCTGAAAACGGTTGGACAGAATTGATAGAAAATATTTTGAAAAACAATAAAAATATCAAATTGAAATTGAATACAGATTTTTCAGATATTAACCCTGCAAAATATGATAGAATATTCTTTACAGGCTCTATTGATGAATATTTCGATTACAAACATGGTGAATTGCCTTACAGAAGTGTAAGAATGGATATTGATAGCAAGGTTAAAGAAAATTGTTGCTATTCTGGAACTTACAATTGGCCTTATGAATACGATTTTATAAGAGCACACATTTTTGCGGATCATTTACCAGATAAAATGTATTCTGGAAATAATGACATTATAGGATATGAATATATTGAGTCATTTGAATTGGGCAAAAATGAAAGATTTTATCCAGTAAATAATATCGTTTCAAACGAAATTTTTGCAAAATATGCAGAAGATGCTAGTCAGCTTGAAAATGTTTATTTTGCAGGTCGTTTGGGCGAATTTAAATATTATGAATCAGACGAGCTTGTAAGACGTGCATTTGAAATCGTTGCAAGTTTAGTTATGAGGCCAGAAGAACCTGAAGATGTTATAGAAGTGATTACTATTGATGAGGATATCGACGATAATGACATCAATAATTAATGAAGAATATTTATCATACGTTGATTACTTAAAATCTGTAAATTTTGAAAAAATTTTAAATAATTTAAAAGCAAAATATGCAGATAAAAAGGTTATTTTGTTTGGAACAGGTGTTCTTTTAGATGCTATTTTAGATAATTATAATGTTACTGAATACTTGAACATTATTGGTATAAGTGATAAGCGTGCGGAAGAGTCAAATGCTACAACATATAAAGATTTTAATTTGTACAAACCGATTGCACTAAGAGCCTTAAATTTTAATGTAGTTTTAGATACAAGCGTTCTTTTTGAAAAAACAGCTAAATATTTAAGACACAATTTTTTCGTTAAAAAATCGGTTGAGATTGCTCCAATTGTTCAAATTCCATTTGCAGATAAGTTTAACAATTTTGTTGAAAAACAAAGAGCAACATTTGAATATTTGAGGACAAGTAAAAATTTGTTTAAAACCTTGGGATATTATTTTTTATTAAGTTCTCAAGAATTAATTTCAAAAACAAATTATTTGAAAAAATTAAAGAAAATTAGAAGTACAAAAGAGCCTGTAAAAGTTGCGTTTTTATGCTCAGATACTCAACATACAGATTTTGTCGGCTTGTATAATTTACTTTATTATGACAAAGATTTTAAAACTTTTCCGATAATTATTACACCAAAACAATTGTTGGAAAGCGAACCTGTAAATGAAGAAAATATGCAAAGAGATGTAGATATCTTCAATAATTTTGATACAAAAGTAATTGACGGTTGGGATAGAGAAACAAACACTCTACCTTGTATTCACGCTTTTAAGCCCGATTTAATTTTTTATCAAAAACCAATTTATATAAAAGATGATTTTTCACCTTATGTAATGTCAGAACAAGCGCTAACTTTTGCGATTGAATATGATACAAGAAATGCGGATTTTACAGCACTTGGCTCAAAATATTTTAGAAAACAAGTTTCGAACTTGTGGAAAATATTTGTAAATAATGAAGAGGATCGCAAATTATACGAGGAATATACAGATATTTCGCATAAAGATATTGTTCAAGTCGTAAATAAGAATATTAATACTGCAATTGTAAAATATTTGAAAAAGACGTTAAAACGTTAATTATTTACTTAAAACTTCATCAGCAGAATGTTTGAATAATTCAACCCATTCGTGAGTTTTTTGTGTATCAATTGATTTAAGAGTTCCACCGCTACGATTTTCGTGTCCACCTGCAACTAAGTCAGGATAAGTTGTTGCTTTGATGTTATCAATAATTTGTTTTGCGTAACCACCTTTTGTTTGAAGGCTCATTTTATAGATATTTTCATTTGTAGGGTAAAATACTGCAACAGCGTCTACGTTATCTTTTTCAAGAGCATCTTTTCTAAATTGTTGTAAAACTTTTATTGAGCGAACTGTATCTTTACCTAAATCGTTCCATTCTTTGTCGTCTGGTGAAATTTCTATATAAGCAAATTTGTGGTTGTTTGAATATTGTGTTCTTTCTTTTAAATGTTTAGAAAATGCAATTTCTTTATCTGTTAATTTTGTTTTGTCTGCAAAGTGTTTTAAAACGGCAAACTTGTCGAATACTCTCATACGTCCAAGAACATTTTTCATAACTTCTTTAGTGTTGCCTAAGTCATTTGCCTTTTCTGTAACTTTGACTTTGCCAAGTTTGTTAACCTTGGTAATTCCGTCTTTTGAAGTGTCATCAAGCATACCAGCGAATAGAGAGCGAGCTTCTTCGTGAGTAGCTCTGTGACCTATTGCATCAAAAAATCTTGAAATGATTGCACTGTTTGATTTTGCAGAAGAATCAATGTAGTAATTTTGGGCATCTATTGTTGGCATTGTATTTTTTTTGTATGATTGAGTAATTTTGTTATAATCTTTCACGACAATATCGGGGTCGTTGTGGTGGTCAAAACCAACAATATTTTGGCCGTAGCTGTTAATGAATTTTAAGACATTAGAACCAACTCTAGCAGGTGAACTAAAGTCTACGCAAAGTGCCATATCAGCTTTTTGTGTGTTTTCTGAGACTGTACTAGCTTGAATAATGTTGTATTTTTGAACATCATATTGATAATTTTCTTTACCGCCAGAAACGACAAGTCGAGGTATTACGCCTTGGCTTTTAAGATAAGAATACATTGCTTTTGCGCTATTAAAAGTATCTTCGTCGCTAGAAGTGTGACAGAAAATATCAACTGTTTTTGCTGATTTTAGTTTGTTGTTAATGTATTCGGCACAATTTTTCGGCATAACATTCGCCGTAAAATTAGGACGTATAAAATTGTTTGAACTATTTATATTCATATACACACAAAATTACTACTCTTATATAAAGTAAATTTGTGCATGAAAATTGCCATGAGGAGTCATTGCCCTTTTGATATAAACAATAAATGTTATATTGCGCAAACAGAGTGAATTGCGGTATCTTTTTTCTTCTAATGTTATGCTGAGCTTGTTTGACAAAGCGAACAAATTGTTGAGACCCTGAAACTAGTTCAAGGTGACATAGGGTTGAACAAACAAAACGAAGTTTTGTCAAAAAAAAGCCACCTTGCTGGTGGCTTGTAAATTTTGTGTATAGGGAAGGAAATAAGGAAATTTTTCGTTAAGCAATCATCAATTAAGAGAATAATTGGAACGATTTGCTGATGTTATCACCGATTAATGATTTAACAGAATCGTATTCAGTTTTTAATGCATTGTGTTCAGTATCCATTTCTTTCATTTGTTGGTCTAATTTCTTTTCTTTTGTGTTGATTTTAGCAGTTGCTGCGTTGTATTCAGCTTCAGCTTTTGCTAAATTATTATCTTCATTTTGGATACCTAGTGAAACATTACCTGAAACAGATGTATCAGTCCATTTTGTAACACCATCAACAGTTGTTTTTTGTTGTAAAGAGAATTGACCTGATTCAATCATTTCATACATTTGAGAAGCAGTAATTTTACTGCTACTGCATTCTTTACCATTTTTATCAACTAATTTGAAACCATATTTTGATAAGTTGCTTGGTGTTAAATCTATTTTTTGAGCTTGACCAGAAGAGTAATCTGTATAAGTTAATTTACTTGCGTTCAACGCTTTTGTGTAAGCATTTGCAACTTGTTCAGATTCATCTGCAAGTCTAATTTTTGTGTTCGAAATTTGTTGTGAACGAAGTTCGATATCGTTCATACGTGATGTAATTGCTAACAATCTAGCTTGTGATGCTGACATACCCATAGGCTTTACTCCTTTACACGATATCTGATAACTTACATTCTAGTTATCGGTTTAAATGCATGTAAACTTGAGGGTTTTGGGAGGCTTTGTTACATAACTTTACAATATGTGTTCATGAGCCAAGTATAGCAAGAACATGTATTTTAAAGAGGGTTACATGTTTTCTTCAAAATAACCAAAAGTTTTTAATGTTTTGTCTTTTTTACGCCAATCTTTTTCAACTTTGACTGTTAAATCGAGATAAACTTTTTTCTCTACAATTTCTTCTAATTCAAGTCGGGCTTGTGTTCCAATGGTTTTTAGGAGCGAACCATTTTTGCCAATTAGAATACCTTTTTGACTTTTGTGTTCACAGTAAATTGTTGCATAAATTTTGTCGATGTTTTCTTCCTCGTGATAATTGTCAATCATAACAGCGATAGAGTGCGGAATTTCATCTTGTGTGTTTAATAATATTTTTTCTCGGATAATTTCTGATGCTACATCTCGCATTGTTTCTTCTGTCAAAATATCTTCAGGATAAAGCAAATCACCATCTGGAAGTTTTTTATAGATGTTATCTAATAATGTATCAATGTTTCTTCCTGTTTTTGCAGAAATTTTTACGATTGGAAGATTTTTTTCAAAAAGAGTTTTGTAACTTAATAAGTTTTGTTCAACTTTTTCCAATTTTTTTACTTTATCTAACTTATTTAAAACAATAATAACAGGTGTTTCAGTTTTAGAAAGAATGTTTTCAACAATCCACTTGTCGCCTTTACCTGCAGGGTCTGATGCATCAACTAAAAATAAAATGAGGTCACTATCCGGAACGGCGATTTTAGCTTCATCAAGTAGAAATTCACCAAGTTTGTTCAGTGGTTTGTGAACTCCAGGGGTGTCGACAAAAACAATTTGCCCTTTATCAGTGGTCAAAATCCCTTTAATTCTTTTTCTTGTAGTTTGAGCCTTGTCAGTTGCAATAACAATCTTTTGTCCAAGTATTTGGTTCAAAAGAGTTGATTTGCCTACGTTGGGTCTTCCAATAATTGTTACAAATCCGCTTTTCATAAAATTAGGATAGCATAAACAAGATGTTTTTAATCAAAAAATCCCTCAAATGTAGTATTTTTGTTGTCGCTCATATATTTTTTATTATTATAATGATAAGATTAATCTTAGGAGATTATTCCGTGAAAAAAGAGATAGTAAAATCAACAATTTTATTAACTACTTTATGCTTTGCACTGTCGCAAAGCGTTTTTGCTGCGGAAAATAAAGAGCTTGTTAGAATGGATTTGGATCAAAATTCTGACGGGTCTGTAAAGGTTAATATTTATACAGATAAGCCTTATACAGAGCAAATTATCGTAAACAAAAAACCAGATAATAAATATGTAATTTTGCTTCCTGAAACAGTAAATGCAATGGGAGTAAAGCCAGATGTTTCAGGGTTGTCAAATGTTAAAGGTGTTGATGTAAAAACTCAACAATATTCATCTTTGCCAAATAAAGGCTATACAAAGATTACAATTGACGGTAAAAGACCGATTGAAGTTGTGCCACAAACACATGTTTCTCGTACAATGCAAACACCAAGAAGAAGTGTTGCAGAGCAAACTAGAAGTGTAATGTCTCAATCAAATAGACGTCCTTATGTAACACCTCAACAAGTGCAAATGACAGTGCCACAAAGAGTTTTGAACCAATCAAGACCTGTAACTCATAGTGATTTTGTGCCAGCTTATGAGCGTCAAAGACAATATAATGCTCAAAATACGTCAAGACGATATTCTCAACCAACACAAAACTATGTTTCAAGGCCTGTTCAACAAACTCGTCAAGAAGTTGTTGTTTCACAACCTCAAAGGGCAGTTCAACAATTTGCACAATCTGTTCAACAAGCTGTTCAACCACAAGTTCAACAACAAACACAATTAATTGAAACAACTCAAACTTCAAATAACGCTCTTACTGAAAATGAACAAGTTGCGTTGGAAGATAACAATAATAATCAAGCAGTTGATGATGCGACAACTAAGCAATTAGAAGCAAATGATGACGATATTACAGAAGACGATTTAGCCTTCTTTAAAAAGATTATCAGATTTAAGCAAAAAGTAGTAAGAAAGATTAAACAAATTCTTTCATTTAGAATTTCTTTCTCAACATTTATGGGCTTGGCTCAATTTGCGTTGCTAATAGTTCTAGTTAAAATTATTGGTGATTTGGTAAAAAGAATTCAATATCCAAACGGAGAAAATATTGAAACTCGCCCTGTGACCAAAAGATTAATTCATAACAATGATGAAACTTTTGATCAGGCATATCCGTCTTATTCAAATATGGACGTGTACAATACGTCTAGGAGCAATTTTGAAGAAGATAACAAGGAAGGATTTAATATAAAGCCACTTTCAACATCTTCAAGTTTTGCTAAAAGTAATAATCTTTACTCAAACGAAAATATGTTGTATAATCAGCAACAGCCAGCGAGTCAAAGTTTTATTCAACACAATGATTTTTATCAACCATTGAATAAGATTAGTAAGGAAGAAAAGATGTCAATCTTTGATGAAAATGCAGAAGATATTGAACGCACAATATTCAAAAATCCATTGAAGCAAATCAGCAAACAAGAAGAACAAACTTTGTTTGATGAAGATGAACCAGCTTCGTTCAATTCTCCATTTAATAATCAAGAAGATTATTCAATCAAAGAACAAGAAGATGAATTCTTCAACTATAATGATAATTCTGGAAACGATGAGGACTTCTTTATCTTTGAAGATGATGATGAAGATGAAGATGACATTGAATACCAAGAAGATTATGATGATGAAGAAGACGATGCCGAATATGACGAAGATGAATCTGATGAAGATGAATACGAATATGAAGATGACGGCGAAGAATATGAAGAAGCAGATGATGTAGAAGATACTGAGGCTCAACCTCAAGAACCAGAAGCTGTTTCAGACCCATTTGAACATTTAACAGTAAAATCAAAATTTGTAATTGACGGAAACAGAGGCTTTGCCCTTGTTAGTGTTGATGGTTTGAACGCTCTTATCGGTTATGTAGGTTCAAAAATCAGCGTTATCCGTAAATTTAAAGAAGAAATTAATGATAAAATGCAAGTTCGTCTAAATGAACAAGCTGACGAAAATACGCTAATTTATATTATTAGAGTTGGCAAATTCAAAACTTTGGTTGAAGTTAAGCCTGAGTCTATTAGACAGTTGTTGGATTTATAATAAACTATGAAAAAACTGTTAGTTTGTTTAATCTTTGCTCTAACTTTTTGTACTGCGTGTTACAGGCATGATGATGTGCCTACGATAAAATTTGCAAGTTGGGGTTCACAATCTGAAGTTGCTATTTTAAAACCTCTGATTGAAGATTTTGAACAAAAAAACGGTGTAAAAGTTGAATTTATGCATATTCCGCAAAACTATTTTCAAAAATTACACCTGCTTTTTGCTTCCAATATGCCACCAGATGTAATTTTTATAAACAATCTATATTTACCTGTTTATGCGGATTTTTTAGAGGATTTAACCCCTTATGCGGATAAAGATGTGTTTTATAAAAAATCGCTTGATGCGATGACTTATGAGAATAAAGTTTTGGCTATTCCAAGAGATGTTTCAAACTTGGTAGTTTATTATAACAAAGACCTTTTTGACAAGTACGGAATTTCTTATCCTAACAAAAATTGGACATTTAAGGATTTGTTGGAGAAATCTTTAGAATTTAAAAAGCATGGCGTTTTTGGAATTAGCTTTGAAACTTCAAATCTGTTTTATTTGCCATACTTAATGAGTGAAGGTGGTGGAATACTTTCAGAGGATTTAAAAACTGTTATAATTGACAAACCTCAATCGCAAAAAGGGTTACAGTTTTATGCAGATTTAAGAAATAAATATAACGTTGCACCTAAAAAATCGCAAAGTGCAAGTGCTACAATGGCGCAAATGTTTTTACAAAAACAAATTGCAATGCACCTTTCAGGTCGCTGGTTAGTGCCTAAATATAGAGAGGTGGCAGATTTTAATTGGGATATAATTAATTTTCCAAATGGTGATAAAGGTAGTATAGTGCCGATGGACGCCTCAGGTTGGGCTGTTTGTAAGCAGTCTAAACGAAAAGAGTTGGCTCTAAAATTTGTTCAATACTTGTCATCAAAAGACTCTATTGGAAAATTAACAAAATCTGGTTTGATTACCCCAGCAAGAATTGATGTCGCAAATTCTGATATATTCTTAAAGGGTAAACCTCAATCTTCACAAGTATTTTTAGAAGTAATTGAAACCTCAAAACCAACACCAGTTTCAAAAGATTATCGTGAAATCTCAGATAAAATAGCCACCCAATTAGAACTTTTGTTTGAAAAATAATCTAAATGAACATCCTGTCATTTTTAAAGCAAAGATTTTGAGCGGATATGAGACATATTGATATATGACGTAGCAAATAAAGACTTGAAATAGATATTTATTTTATGTTATATTCATTTCAGTTAATAGCAGAATAAAAAGAGGGAAAATGAAAAAAATACAAAAATTATTAGCTTTTACTCTTGCTGAAACCCTAATCGTAATGGGGATTATTGGCGTAGTTGCAGCATTGACAATTCCAAACTTGAATTCTTCAACTGCAGACAAAGAAAAAGTCGCTAAATTGAAGAAGGTTTATTCAAACTTGCAAGATGCATTTGGTAGAGCAGAAGCTGTTTACGGACCTTATGATGAGTGGTTTCAAACAGACACAACATATGTCGCTCAAACAACACGCTTTGCTGAACGAGTTGGCGAATTTTTAAAAGTATCAAAAAATTGTGGTCATAATGTTAATGGAACGTGTATGACAACAGGTAAATATAAAAACATTGCGGGTACTCATTATGTTACCACCCCTGTTTCAGCAGATAACTATTCGTTAATTTTGGCAGATGGTACATCGCTTTTGTTTTCTAAGAGTGGTCATAGTGAGATTTATGTTGATATAGATGGACCAACAAAGGGGTTGTTTAAATATGGGGTAGATTTATTCCGGTTTGATGTAGACTCGACAAATGGTTTACATTATTATATAGATAATGATGATAGAATAACTTCTTGTGTTGGTGATGGTGCAGGTAATGACGGTTGTGAAAGGTGGGTTTTTCAAAATGACAATATGGATTATTTAAAAGCTGACAAAACAGGAAAATGTCCAAATGGTAAAGTCTTGAATTATACTACAAATACATCATGTAAGTAAAATGATTATAGATAAAAGTGGCGCTTGTAGGTTAGTCAATGCGCCACTTTCTTTATTTCAACCTTCTATCCGATTTCGTCTTCGCCTTTTTTAAGTGCGCTCAAGTCAACTTCTAACTTGCCGTCTGATTGGTAAGATAAGGTTTGAGCCACTGCTGCTGGATAGAAGTGGAAGTTTTTAATCTTGCCTGTATTGATTCTATCAATAACTTCGTCCATATATTTTTGTGTGTTGGTTTTCATTTCTGGGTGCATATCAACCCAGTCACCCAATGGAATAGAACTTCGGTCGTGGTTACAGCCTCCACATTCTAACAAGTAGTTTGTTTCAACATCTCGTCCACCTTCTGATTGTGGCTTGATATGTTCAATTGTGCCAACTGAAAGTTTAACCAATCTTTGTCCGATTTCTGAGTGGCTTCTGTCTGAATATTTAACGACAAAAGCGCTTACGTCATTTTGAGAGGTTGGCATTTTTTCTGCCTCTGTTCTCATTTGTTTATAAACTTTTTCGTCAGAAATTTTACTTTCTAATTCATTCATATCCTTCAAGAAGGCTTTACGTTTGAATTTTATTTCTTTATCGTTTGAGGAAACATATTTTCTTGTTTCGTCAGTAACTTTTTTAACGGTTTCTTGTTCTTTTTCTGATAACGTTTTTGACAATGTGTCAACTGTATCAAGAATTGTATTTTGTTTTGCTTGAAGTTTCTTCAATTCTGGTTCTCTGTGCTCTTGTAATAAATCTCTGAAATTTGCATCAGGCTTTTCTTTTGACCAGTCTTTTAGAAGATTAAAACATTGTTTCTCTACAGGACGCATATTGTCTTCAAATTCATTCAATGTTTTTACGGCTTGTTTGCTTGTGCAACCCAAACCTTTGGTAACCTTGTTCATATCTTTTTGGGTCATCATTTCAATACCACAACAAGGACATGTAATATGACCTAAACTTCTTACTCTGTCAGCATTTTTTAATCCAGTAAATGCAATTTGTTCTATTTTTGGTTGAGGTTCAACCGCAGGAGATTTTTCAAACCTATCTGGTCTGGTTGCAAATTTTAAATTTGCAAGTGGTTGTGGATTATTTTTAATATACCTATAAACTCTTGGTGTCGCAAATGCTGCGAAAACTTGAATTGGTGGAATCATATCCTTCTTCCCTAAGCAAAAACGCTTAATTTTTTATTTTGAGTACCCTTAGTTTTTTTGTTATACTGTTCTTTCTTTTGAGCCTTTGAAACGATTTCCGCTTCTTGTTTTTTTACTCTTGACATTTCCTGTGCTATTTGTCGTTTGCTCAATTTTAATTTTGAAGTGTCTAGTTTAATTTTACCCTTAGATTCTTTTTCAACAGTTTCTGCTACTAGAATAGGATAAACACGACATCTTTGCAATGCCTCTTTTTTATTAATTTTTTCAATTACTGCATCAATATAATTTTGCATGTGGTCTTTAATTTCAGGGTTTTTATCTACCCATTTATCAAGAGGCATATTTTTTCTGCGAGTATTCCATTCTTTACTAGCATAAACGTAGTTTGAATAAATATTTTTTCCACCTTCTGAACCGTCTTGAGGGTGTCTAGGTGTGATGTGTTCTAATGAACCAACTGAAGGCTCTACAAGAGAAATACCAATTTGGAACGGTGTTTTTTCTTGTTTTGTACCAGCGTCTTTTTGTGTAAATTTAACGATAAATGCGCTTACGTTGTCGTGTGAACGTGGAATATCTTCTGCAATATTCAATAGTTCTTGCGCTTTATGTTGTTCATTCATATTTTTTGTGATGTTATTAAGTTTTTCTAACAATCTTCTTCTACGGAAAATGTAGTTAGGGTCTTGCTTTTCAAGAATTTCTTTTGAACTTGCAAGAAGTTTGCCAACATTTTTAGCATCTTCCTTGTTTTGAATTGTTTTTGCACATTTGAACATTCTATGAAGAATTTTCTGTTCTGCATCTTGAACCTTCTTTAAATGCTCTGGTCTTACTGTGTCTAATAGCTCTCTCAAATTCTTTTCTGGTTTGTCTTTGCTCAAATTTTTAAGTATGCCAAAAACTTCCTTTTCAACAGGGTGCATTCTGTCTTCAAAAGGTTGTAATAGCTTAATAGCCTTGTCGCTTCTTCCGCCAAGGTTTTCTTTGTTCAAATGGTTAATTTCTTTTCCGTTAATAATCCTTGTTCCACAATAAGGACAAGGTACATCGCCCAATTCTCGAATGCTTTTTCCTACAATGCTATTATCAACCGAGGTAAACGAAACGTTTGCAACTGATTGAGATGGTGTAAAAGTGTCAGATTGTAAAGTTTTCAACGCAAAAGGGTTTGTTTGATACTTGTTATCAAACAATTTCGGCATTTGAACCTTATTTAAAGACACACTAATAGGATTGAGCATACTTATATATAGCTCCTAAAGATTTGTTTTTGCCCTAATTTCACCATGCTTTTACAAAAGTTTACATGTAAAACGTGGGTGAGTTAAAATTTTTTTAAAATTTTTTCTAATCTTTGTAATTTCAATTTGTTAGTGCCTAAGCCACACAAAAGCATTGTTGATTTTGCATTTGTTTTTTCGTCTTCAATTCTGTTTTCAAATAGTTTTTCTGAAAGTTCAAAACCAGTGTAATTGTTGTGCTTAATTAAAATTTTTGTTATATCTCCGTCAAAAAAATCAATGTCTGGGAGATTTTTTCTTAAATTTTTAATGTTTTTAATTAATTCTTCAATTTTTTGTCTACCCTTTTGAGAGTTTAAGTAATTTATGTTTTTTTCAATTGAATAAAGTAATGCATAACTTGGTGAAGTTGTTGAAAATTTTGCTAAGGCACTATCTATGTCTAAATTTGTGTTTGTATGTAAAAGTGCAGTTGGATTAAGTCCACCAGCTGTTTTATGCAGGGATTGAACTGTGAAATCAGCAATATTTACAGCGCTTTGTGGTAATTTATCCGAGAATGGATACAGTGCACCATGTGCTTCATCTACAATTAAATAAGTTCCGTATTTTGCACAAATTTCTTTTAGTTTTTTTATATCGCTTACAACTCCGTAATAACTTGGTGATGTTACAATTACGGCTTTAATGTTATCTTGTGCTAAATATTTTTCTAAAATTATTGGAGATAACTCTTTATAAATTCCCCATTCTTCATTTTTTTCTAAATTATAAAAAACAGGCGTTGCACCCGAAAGTTCAACGGCGTTTTTATGGCAAGGGTGAGAGTTGTCCCAAATTAAAACCTTGTCGTCACGATTTACACATGCCAAAACAGAAGCTATTATGCCACTTGTAGAGCCATTTGTTAAAAACTTGGTCTTAGTTGTACCATAAATTTCGCTAGCATGTTTTTCTGCGTCAGCAAGAGCATCTTCAGGTTCGTGAGTGTCAGTTTCAGAAATGTCGTATTTATAAAATTGTTCAAATTTAGAAGTGATAAAAAATCTCTGAGAATGGCTTGGAGTCGTAAAAAGAGTGTTTCTAGATGTCTTATTGAATAATTTTGTAAACCCCATTATTTTTCACTACTTTCTTCTGTGTCACTATCGTCAGACAAATCAATACCTTCTAAATCTTCTACATTATCAAGTCCTTCTTCTTTAATAATTTCTTGTAAAAGTGCATTAGTATAACCGATATCTTTTTCTTTAACAATAGTTTTAGAAGATTCAATCATAGCGCCAATTAACCAACCAAGTCCATACATAACAAGCACAGCCGGAACAACAGCAGGAGCGGAACAAACAATGCTTGTATAATTTATACCGCCATTTTTGATAAGATAGCAAGTTCCGATAATAAGCAAAGTTGAACAGCTTAGCAAAAGTCCAATGTTTTGTTTGTATTTGACAATTTTCATAGATTATTTGTTTTCAGCTTCCATGTTTTTATTCATACAGTATTGAATTAAAGTCATTTTATCAACATTAACTTGGTGAACAAATCTTCCTGATAGAATAAATCTTCCGTTATCTTGTTTTTCCATACGAATTGGTTGTAATATACAAGATACATTTTGTTCTTCGCTTAAAACGATTTCTACTTTGTATTCATCATCTAGGTTAATTGATTCGTTAGTAAAGAATTTCAAACCTCCAGCTGACAAGTCAACAGTAGAAATGTCATAAACTTTGTCAGTTGTTAAGTCTCTCATTGTAGTTTCTGTCAAGAACTTGATACGAGTGAATTGACGTCTTTGTAAAAATCTGTGTTTGATAGGGTTTGCGATAAACAATTCGTTATCTTTAACTTCTGATGCGTGTGATGAGAAGAAAAGAATACCATTTTGAGTGTGAGAATAAAATTCGCAAATATAATTTTGTTTAATACCACTTGTAGGGTATTTCATTTTCATTCTAAAACCTTGTGGTGTAACTTCGGTTACTGAACCCATGTTTGTAAAATTAAAGTCTCTAGGTACGATTGTTACGTCTTGGTCGATTTTTACTAATTCGTTCATTATATAAACCTTTCTGTGTTAATTTCTTACAACTTTTACAATACCCACTGATTTAGTTTTAGTATTTGAACTAATTTCATTATACGACATAATTGTAAATTGTGGATAGTAATTTTCAATTAAGTTTCTAAATGCTAATCTAATTGCAGCCGAACATAAGATTACAGGTTGGCATCCGTAAGTTGTGATTGCTTTTTGAATTTCGCTGTCTAAACTGTTGAACAATAATTTTGAATATGTCGGATCAACGGTCAAACTTCTTCCGTCTGGAGACATACCTTGTGCAAGAGTTCTTTCAACATCTGGAGATAAGATGATTGCCATTAATTCGCCATTGTCGGCAACATTTTGTTTACAAATACTTCTTGCCAAAGCGTGACGAACCTGTTCTGTCAAGTAGCTGTAATCCTTACTAAATTTAGATTGCAAGCTGATTGTCTCAAGAATAGTTTTCAAGTCACGGATTGTAACACGTTCACGCAACAAACTTTGCAGGATTTGTTGAATATCACCAATAGTCATATCCTTCAATAAGTCATCAACATAAGAATCTGAAACTTCTTTTCTCAAATTGTCAACCAATTGTTGAACATCACTTCTTGTTAAGATATCAGCTGCATTTTTCTTGATAACTTCTGTCAAGTGAGTTGAAACAACTGCAGAAGGGCTTACAACTGTGTAACCATAAGCCTCTGCCAAATCTTTTTGATCTTCTTCAATCCATAAAGCCGGTAGACCAAATGCTGGTTCAACAGCGCTAATACCTTTAATATTAGGGTTATCATCTCCACCCATTGCGTTCATGGCTAAACTTCTATCTGGATATACTTCTCCAGCTTCAATAGGTACACCTTTTAACTTAATTTGATAAGTATTTGGTGACAATTGAAGGTTATCTCGAACTCTAATTGAAGGTAATACGATACCCATATCAAGAGCGGTTTGACGTCTAATTTGTGCGATACGTTCTAATAAATCTCCGCCCATTTCAACTTGCAACAACGGTACAAGTCTATAACCAACTTCAATTTCAATAGTATCAACATTAAGTAATTCCATAACGCTTTCACGTGTCGCACGTTTATTTCTTTTACCCAATTTTTCAGCTTTTTCAGCTTCAATTTTGGCTTGAGCTTCTGCAGCAATTTTTGCTTGTTTTTCTTTGTGTTTAAGTGTTGCCCAACTTCCTAAACCAATACTTATAAGCAAAAATGGAATAGTCGGCATACCAGGAATAATACCTAAAACTAATAGTAAACCTGAAACGACTCCTAAAACTCTAGGGTCAGAGAACATTTCCTTGCCGATATCTTGAGATAAAGATTCATCTTTACCTGTTGCACGAGATACAATCAAACCTGTTGCAACTGAGATTAAAAGAGCAGGAACTTGTGAAACAAGACCGTCCCCTACGGTTAATATGGTGTATGTAGTTAAGGCTGTTGAAAAATCCATTTTCAACATTACCATACCAATAATCAAACCACCGATAATATTAATGATAGTGATTAAGATACCAGCTGTGGCATCACCTTTTACGAACTTAGAAGCACCGTCCATAGTACCGTAAAAATCAGTTTCACGTTCAAGTGCTTTTCTTCTAGCTTTTGCTTCCTCGTCAGAAATCAATCCTGCATTCAAATCGGCATCAATACTCAATTGTTTACCAGGCATTTTATCCAAAGTGAAACGTGCTGTTACTTCAGCTACACGAGTTGCACCGCCTGTGATTACCATAAAGTTAATCAATACAAGAATTACGAAGATTACAAAACCTACAACATAGTTACCACCTACAACGAACTCCCCAAAAGAGTGAATTACGTTACCAGCTTCACCGTAAAGCAAAATAAGTCTTGTAGAACTGATGTTCAAGCCTAATCTAAACAAGGTTGCAATCAACAATACTGTTGGAAAACTTGAATAATCAAGTGGCTCTTTTGTGTAAAGACAAACTAGCAAGATGATTACAGAAAGTGAAATGTTGATAGTCAACAAAATATCCAGCATTGCAGGTGGAAGAGGAATAACCATCATTAAAACAATGAACACCAAGCCAATGGCTAGTGAGATGTCATTATTCTTCAATAAGTTTGAAAGTTTTCCAAAGTTCATCTTTTTGTTCTCTTACCTTCACCCAAGATTAGCGTTTCCTGTTGTTGTATACATACGCAAGAATTTCTGCAACAGCTTGAAACATATCTGATGGTATTATATCATTTATTTCTACTAATTGGTAGAGTGTTCTTGCAACAAGCCTATTTTCTACGATAGGAATGTTATTATTTTGAGCAATTTCTCTAATCTTAAATGCAATAAAATCAACCCCCTTAGCCACAACGTAAGGTGCTGGTTTTTGCGTTCTATCATATTTTATCGCAACTGCGTAATGTGTCGGATTTGTTACAACCACATCGGCAGTTGGAATAGCAGACATCATTTGTTGTTGTAAAAGTTGTTGCCCCATGGCTCTAATTTTGCTCTTAATTTTTGGGTCACCTTCGGTTTCTTTGAATTCGTCTTTAATTTCTTGCTTAGTCATCTTGATAGATTTTTCAAATTGATAAGTTTGGAATTTTAAGTCTAAAAGTCCAATAATAAGCATTGCCAAGCACATATTCAAAAACATTTGTCCTAGAATACTACCAATTACGGAGAATACGACCTCAGGAGTTGCACCCAATAGTGCATAAAGTTCATCTAACCTAGAATGAACTACTGAATAACCACAAGCACCTACAATACATACTTTCAATATTGATTTTGCAAGTTCTACCATTTTTTGAGGTTCAAAAGGGTTTAACAATTTCTTTAAACCGTCTACCCATTTTTTAGGTGAAACGTTATCAAATTTTGGGGTTATTTTATCAATAGCAAAAATTTTGCCGATTTGAAGTCTGATTGAAACAGCAGTAAGAATGAAAGTTGCTACCATAAATGGTAAAACGGCCTCTGCCATTACTCTTACATAAGGTGCTAACAATCCAATAAATTCATTAACATTGATTTCTTTTGGGTTTAGGTTAGTGAAAGAATAATGCATAAGTATTTGGAAACGATTCATCATCCAACCGGAAAAAGCACCTAAAAGTACAAGACTTATTGTAACTGTTACAGATGACATCAAGTCCTTGCTCTTGGCTACGTTACCCTTCTCACGTTCTTTCTCCCGTCGTCTGGGTGTGGCTTCTTCGGTTCTATCTGCGGCATCGTTCGCCATTTTTAAGCTATTTTATCCTTTCTTTTAAAATAATGTTGCGACCTGCGTCAGAACTTTTTCTAACAATATTCTAGAATATTCTGCAATAGGGCGCATAAATATCATACATAATAACAATCCAACATAAATTTTTAACGGCATTGCAACCATAAAGATGTTCATTTGTGGCATCAGTTTTGAAATAAAACCCAATAAAATATCCTTGATTAACAATACGCTAAAAATTGGCATTGAAATTCCAATTGCGATTACAAACATTTGTCCTGTCATATAGATTACTCTTTGAACAAGAGTTCCATCAAAAATGAAGGAATAACCAATAGGCACATGTGCAAAACTACTATAAACTGCTGAAAACAACCATTGATGAGCATTTAAACTAATAAAGATTAGGGTTAAAAGGATTGTGAAGGCTTGCGAGATAATAGGTGAAGTAGTGCCTGATGCAGGGTTTAAGGCTTGGCTTATAGACAAACCCATTTGAATAGAGAACATATTTGCACCAAGTTCGGCAGCCATGAAAACCAAGTTTGCACAAAAGCCAATGATGTAACCAATTGCAAATTCTTTAATCATTACAACAGTCAAACCAGCAATGTCATGCGGTATCATAAATTGAGAATGTCCTTGTACAAATGGATAAATTATGAATGCAATAAAGCAAACAAGCCAAATTTTAATCTGCATAGGGATTGGATAAGTTGAAAATAGCGGTGCAGAAGTCAATAGACCGCTTATTCTTGTGAAAACCGCCATAAAAACGATAATATTTGCAGGTGTGAAAATTTGTAATAAAGTAAAATCCACTTGCGACCCTCTATTTTATTAATCCAGGAATCATATCAAAAAATTCGTTTGTTGTTTGAATTACCAAACTCATCATCCAAGGCATTAATACAATCAATGCAATTACGCCCGCAATGATTTTTGGTACGATTGTAAGTGTAGATTCTTGAATTTGTGTGATTGTTTGAAAAATACTAACTGTTAAACCGACTACGATGCCGACAAGTAGAACTGGTGTAGAAATTTCCAAAATCAGCACAAACATTTTTTGTAAAAGTGTTATAACTATATCTTGTTCCATTAATTTTCCTCAATTCTAACTTGCAGCTGCAAATCCCTCTACAAGCGATTTTATGATTAAATACCAACCATCAACCATTACAAACATAATCAATTTGAAAGGTAGTGCGATTGTTGTTGGTGGCAAAAACATCATACCCATTGAAACAAGTACGCTGGAAATTACGATGTCGATTACCAAGAATGGCAAGAAGATTACAAAACCAATCTTAAATGCTGTGTTTAATTCGCTAATAATAAACGACGGAATTAAAACATAAGTTGGAACATCGTCTATGTTTCTAGGTTTATCAATCTTAGCCATTTTTACAAATAGTGCAAGTTCTTTTTCATCAGTCTGTGCGAACATAAACGCCCTAACAGGTTTGATACCTCTATCCAAAGCTGCTTGTTGTGTAATTTGATTGTTCATATAAGGTTGTAAGGCTTCTTTGTTAATTTTGTTTATTGTTGGAGCCATAACAAAGAAGGTTAAAATAAGCGCTAAACTGATTAATACTTGGTTTGGAGGTAAAGAACCTGCCCCTAAGGCTTGTCTTGTTAAAGCCAAAACGATTGCAATTCGGACAAACGCAGTTGTCATAATAAAGATACTTGGTGCTAAGGTTAAAATAGTCAACCAAATAAGGATTTGAATACCGTTTGAAAAGTCTTGAGGCGTGTTAGCAGGTTGCATTCCTATATTAATATTAGGAAAAGACAGGGCTGCACTTGCCATTGGCGCAAACATAAATAGCGCACCGACGGTAAACATTACCTTTCTCAATAAATTTTTGTTCATTTTTATCCCTAATCTCAATTTTGTGATAGTTTTCCTTTTTTATTCTAAAGGATTTTTGTATTTAGGGCTATTTATTAAATTTTAGTAACATAATCGAAACAACAAAGAGTCGCAGTTGATTTTATCAACTGCGACTCTAAAAATCTATGAAGTTAATTATTTGCTCTCAACAGCATAAACACTAACTTGTTTTCTGTCACGTCTGTGAGGTTCAAATTTTACTTGACCGTCGATTAAAGCGAACAATGTATCATCAGAACCGATACCAACGTTGTTACCTGGGTGGATTTTAGTTCCTCTTTGGCGAACGATGATGTTGCCTGTTTTAACCATTTCTCCGCCGAATTTTTTAACGCCTAAGCGTTGAGCTTCGGAATCACGTCCGTTACGGGTAGAACCCATCCCTTTCTTATGTGCCATTTTATACCTACTTTCTAATTAAATATTACCGTAATAACTCTATGATTATGCTTCTGTTGTTTCTGCAGTTTCAGCTGCTTTTTTAGAAGCTGTTGTTCTGATTTTGTTAATCATAACTCTTGTGTATTGTTGTCTGTGACCACGTTTTACACGGTAACCTTTTTTAGGTCTTTGTTTGTAAACGATAACTTTCTTAGCTTTGTCATGACCCATGATAACGCCTTCAGCACTTGCATTTTTTACGTATGGTTGACCAACTTTTGATTTTTTACCGTTAACTACCATAACAACTTTGTCAAATACAACTTTGTCATCTTTTTCGCCTTCAAGTAGTTCTACGTCTAAGTAACGACCTTCTTCTACTTGGTATTGTTTTCCGCCTGTTTCTACTATTGCGTACATTTTTAAATCCCTTTCTATTTGAGGAATCGCAACCTTTTTAGGTTTTTGTGAGCGATTTACCTATCTAACTGTAATACTATTTGTGTAATCTTATTATTTACCGCTAAACTTCCGCTGTCAAGCATGTTTGAAAACAAAATTTAACAAAAATAATTATTCAAAAATTCTTTTCCACAAAGGTTTTTGGCGTTCTTCTAGGTATTCAAGTCTTTTTGCTAATTTTTTATTATCTTCTAACAATTGTTCAACTTGTTGTGCCAATTTTTGGTTATCTTTTTTGTATTCGCCTGCCTCAATTAATTTTTCAGAGAATTGAGATGCGTCAATATGATTTTTTATATCGTCGGTAATTTTTCCTGCAACCGCTTCTGCAAGCATTTGAAGTGTTTGATTTGTAACATTTAAGGTCACATTTCTAACCTCTGGAATTTGTTGTGGAGTTGTTTCTAAGGCTGTTGATTTAATTTCTTCATCTTCTTTTTCTGGCATTTCCAAAGGTGTTTTGTGTATACGGTAACAAATTTGGTCGTTTGTGTAACCTTGAGATTTTAAACTGATTCCTTTTTTTAGTTTAAAAATTCCGATATCGTCAAAGAAAACAGTACCGTCTTTTGCTTCGTAAATTGGGTCAATTTGCCAATCTTTAACAAAGTTTTCTAATGCTCTTATATCAATATAATAGTTATCTTCATTTAATTTTTTTAAAACATCTTCTTTTCTGTACATTTCAACCCTTTTTAGTAATTTTTAAGTTTTCTTTGAATATCTCTATTTTGAGTTTTTTTAGTTATATCTTCACGTTTGTCATAAAGTTTTTTACCTTTTGCTAAACCAATTTCAAGTTTAGCATAACCTCTTGTTAAAAACAGTTCTAAAGGTACTATCGTGTAACCTTCTTTTTTGATTTTCATTTCTATCTTTAGAATTTCTTTTTTATTTAAAAGAAGTTTTCTAGTTCTTTCTGGCTCGTGGTTATATCTATTACCTTGCTCGTATTTTGATATGTGGCAATTGTACAAGAAAATTTCACCTTTTTCAATTTTTGCAAAGCTGTCTTTTAAATTTACAGCTCCTTTTCTGATAGACTTAATTTCAGTCCCAGCAAGAACAATACCGGCAATAAATTTATCAAATATAAGAAAGTCGTGAAAGGCTTTTCTGTTTGTTGATATAACTTTTTTCTCCATAGTTAAATTATACCGCAAACTTTGAACCTTGCCAAGAGTCTCGGCGAATTAGTTCTGCGTCAATCTTATTTAAACATTCAAACTTTTTGCCAATCCATTTTGGTTCAACAAGAGTTGATTTTAAGCCACTTCCCGCAATTCTATGTAAAGTTGTTTCAGGAGGCAAAAGTTCAATAGCATCACAACAAAGGTTTACATATTCCATTTCGTCCATAAATTTAAACTCACCTCGTTCGTACATTTGAGTGATTTCAGTGCCACGAAGTCCGCAAATCATGTGAAGTTTTACACCGTCAACTCTTAATTTAGCTAACAATTTGATAGTTTCCATCATTTCATCGTGAGTCTCCCATAAGCCAAAAATTACGTGAACACAAGTGTTTATACCTCGTTCTTTTGTCATTTTATACGCTTTTAAAAAACAATCTAAATCGTGACCACGATTAATTTTTTCAAGAGTTTTGTTGTGCATAGATTGAAGTCCGTATTCAATCCAAGTTTCATATTTATCTTTGTAACCTGCAATTAAATCAAGTTTTTCTTCATCAACGCAGTCAGGACGTGTTCCGATAGATATTCCGACTATGTCAGGGTGATCTAAAGATGCGTCATAAATTGTTTTCAATTCTTCAACAGGCTTATAGGTGTTAGAAAAAGACTGAAAATAAGACATATATTTTACGGCTTTAAATCTTTCTGTAAGGTATTGAGCACCAAAGTCTAATTGCTCTTTTATAGACATATTTGCTGAATGAGATTGAGAAAAACTTCCCCCGTCATCGCAATAAATACAGCCGTGTTTACCGTTTTGTCTGTTTGGACACGAAAAACCGGCGTCAAGTGTTATTTTGTAAACCTTAACGCCGAATTTTTCTTTTAAATATTCGCTAAATTGATTGTAGCGTTTTTCTGTACCGTGGAAAAACATTATAAATTAGTTGTTTTCACCTTCTGTTTCTTTAGGGATAGGGTAAACATAGTGTTCACCGCAAGCTGGACATACAACTTCTTGTTGTTTACCGTCTTCTAAAACTGCTACTTCAAATAATTGTTTGCAACCTGATTGTGTGCATCTGATAGCCCAAGTTGGTCTTACAAGTCTTGCCATTTTTTAATTTCTCCTTTTTTTCTTAATCTTATCACAGTAAATAAAAATTGTAAAATGAATTAAGATATAGTGAACTGGGACATGGGGTTGAAAATTTTTGAAAATAAGTTATAATAGATGTAGAACAAGTGGCAATTAGCAGAAGCTAAAATTTTACATCACTTTGTTTTAGTTTATAAAACTAGCACTAGGACGGCAATCGCAAGTGCTAGTTTTTCGTTTTTAAAGTAAAGAGTTACTATAAAAAGTAATAATAGCATGATTGATTTCGTCATACGCATCACCTCCCTCTTGACGTTAGAACCGTCAATCATAAAGGTTTGGTGATGTCCACTTGTCTACTTTAAATTTTCAATGTACTTACCTTTTTATTCTAACACGAGGTTTAAAAAAGTATGTACATTAAATTGATGATATTCGTTGCAAAAAAAAAGATGCAAAGCCGTAATAAAGCGGCTCCGCATCTTTTTTAAATTAGATATTAAATTATTTATTATGGTCGAACATTTGTTTAATGCCGTCAACTGAAGAAAGAACTCCTGTTGCTTCATAAGGCATATAAACAACCTTGTTGTTTTGACCTGATGCAATACCTTTTAGTGTTTCTAGATATTTCATAGCGATTAAGTATTGATCTGGTTTACCTTTATCACCAATTGCATTAATAATTAATTCAACGGCTTGTTTTTCACCTTCTGCTTCAAGAACACGAGCTTTTGCGATACCGTCAGCTCTTAAGATTGCAGCTTGTTTTTCACCTTCTGCTTTGTTAATTGCAGCTTCTTTTTCCCCTTGAGCTTGAAGAATTGCAGATTGTTTCATACCTTCAGATTCAAGAATTACGGCACGTTTTTCACGTTCTGCTTTCATTTGTTTTTCCATTGCAGCTTGAATGTCAGCAGGTGGGTTGATGTCTTGAAGTTCTACACGGTTAACTTTTACGCCCCATTTGTTAGTTGCTTCGTCTAAGATTTCTCTTAATTCTTGGTTAATTTGGTCACGAGAAATAAGAGTTTCATCTAAGTCTAATTTACCAACTAATTGTCTCAAGTTTGTTTGAGTCAATTTTTCGATTGCATCTAACAAGTTTGAAATTTCGTAAACTGCTGATTTCGCATCAACGATTTGAAAGTATAATAAAGCGTTAATGCTGATTGTAACATTATCTTTGGTGATTACATTTTGTCTTGGAAAGTCATAAACTGTTTCACGTTTGTTAATGCTTTTCAAAATTTTGTTGTAAGTATAAACTTGACCATCTAAGCCTTTTTGTCTTTCTTTCCATTCAATTCCGCAAGGGGCATCAATGAATGGAATAATAAAGTTTAACCCTGGTGTTAAGGTCTTGTGATATTTACCTAAACGCTCAATGATAACTTCTTCCATTTGTTTAACAATGATTACACCGAATTTGATATAAGCAATTGCCAAAACTATTACTAAAATTAATAAAATATCCATTTTTTCTCCTTATTTTTGTTTAACAAACATAGTTAAACTATCATTTTTAACGATTTCAACTTCAGAACCTTCTGGAATTTCGTTGTCGTTTAATGCTCGAGCTTCCCAGCGTTCGCCATAAATTGAAATAGCTCCTTCGTTCTTGTTAATTGTTTTTATAGCTTTTGCAGTCTTGCCGATATATTGACCTTCCATTCCTGTTTCTTGTTCTTTTGTGGCTTTTTGATTTTTAGCCAAAAGTGGTCTGAAAATTAAAAGCGAAACAAGTGAACAAACGGCAAACAATGGCACTAACACTACTTTAGAAACAACCCAAACAGCTACAATTGCGGTAATAAATGCCCCAACTGACATACTTAAAAAGAATGTAAAAGGCATAAACATTTCTAAAATGAGTGTTATAACCCCGACGCAAGTCCAAAATTGCCAAAGAGTCATCTATTCGTCATCTCCTACTAATTCGTTCATAGCATCAACCATTGCTTCGATGTCGATACCGTGAACTTTAGCGCCAGCTTCTAGGTTTTCAAAGTGAGCTGCTGCACAACCGATACAACCCATACCGAATTTTTGGAATACTTCAACTGTTTCAGGGTGGTTTTGTACGATTTCCATAATACCCATATCTTTTGTAATTTTTGCCATAATTATTTTCTCCTTATCCTTTGTGTTGACTTAATACAAAATATCATTAAACCTATTCTACAAAATAATCGTAAAAATGTAAATAAGATTAAAGATTAATTTTGACAAAATGTTGACTTTAAAAAAAACATCATTAAAAAGAGAGCATAGGATATTACATAAGCAATAAAGAAAATGAGGATGAGATTATGGAACAATTTTTAAGAAACTTTTTTAACAACGATTCAGTATGTTTAGGATTATGCGATTTGCAACGTAAAATTGCAGGTGTAAGTTTTAACAATCCACCAGCACACATGCAAGCACCTGTTCATACTCCGCAACCGCAAGTATATCATCAAGCATACGCTCAAGCCTATGCTCAACAACAAGTTCAACCACAACCACAACAAAAAATGTCTTTGTCTCAATATTTTGCGCAACAACAACGTGAATACGCTGCAAAACAAGCGTATGCTTCACAAAAACAAACTATGGTTGCTCCACAACCTTCTCAAAATCCATATAGACAAGTTCAACAACAAACTTTTCAACAATCTTTGAACCAACCACAACAAGTTCAAAGAACCGTTCATGTACAACAATCATCAAACGTAGAATCATATATTCAACAAAGACCAACTCACTCTCAAGCTAAAACAACAACAATAATCAATGGAAATATGAAGAAAGTTATCTCAGCTGCAGTCCCTGCACGCAGATGATTGTTTCAGGCGGGCAACCATGCACTGCCCGCCTGTGTTTCTAAAACGAAGCGCCGATTGCATTTGCAATCGGCGCTTCGCAGTTTTAAATAATATGTGAGAAAGTATTAAAGTAATCTGAAATAACATTTATAAGCATTGGCAAAATCCACATTAGAATAGCCGCACCAAAAACGGGTTTGAAAAGGAAGGACAATTGGAATACGTTTACTTGTGGAGCTGTTTTAGAAATTACACCCAAGATAATATCTTGTCCTAAAGTTGCCAACAGTACAGGGGACGCAATTTGAAGCCCCATGTATAAAACATTTGAGGATAAACTTATTAAATAATCCATATTTACAAGTTTATTCAACGGAATTGTGCTTGCGTAAATCGGAAAGATTTCAAAACTTTTATCTATTGCTTGAAATAACCAATAAGCACCGCCGATTTGTAAAAAAATTACAATGCCTAAAACGCCGAAAAATCTGCCTAAAATAGAAACTTGGCTTGAAGTTGTAGGGTCTAAAACCATTGCAGATGATAACCCCATTTGCATGTTAATCATATCGCCACCTGCTTCAATGGCGGCAAGGATTAATTGAGCCATGTAGCCAATAATCATACCTGCAGCAGCGTTTAGGAGTAGTGCTAAAAGTAAATCCCCATGCGCAGGCTGACCTTGTGCATTTACTAAAGGTAAGAAAATTAGTGTCAAAAGGAAGGATAAGCCTAATTTTACTAAACCTGGAATTTCTTTTCTGTTTAAAACAGGTGCAAATCTTACAAAACCCAACATTCTTGCAAAGATAACTAGTCCAGCGCACATATTTGCGATGAATCCAGGAATCAAAGAGTTAAGTTGTATGATGAAGCCTTCCATATTTATCGATTATTGTACCTATTCATAATTTTTTGTGTTTCCATAAAATCAGTTTTTGGTTCCATAACACCAGATGCCTTGTCATAACGCTTAAATTGGTCTTTGCCATGTCTGTTATAACCTGGTTTTCCGCTAGTCATACGCTTAAATTCGTCTTTATCTGGCTTTTTAAATTGATCTTGCATTTCATTTGCAAAAGGTCTTGTGTATTTGTAATAATCAGCAGGCAAAACGTAAGTGTCGTTTTTAGGTACGACGTTAAACGCCAAAGCCATGCCGTCTGTGAATAGATTTGATAAAATTCTAACAAATCCAACACCACCGATTACAATTACAAGGAATACAGCCAAAATTTTAGGAGCTGCAGCAATAGTTTGTTCTTGAACTTGGGTTACGGCTTGCAAAATACCTACAACAAGACCGATACCAGCAGCTACAAGTACGCAAGGCATTGAGATTGAAAGCATTACGACAAAACCTCTTGCCATATATTCCATTAACATTTCCATAGTTTTTACCTCTTTTAGTTATAACTTTGTACCAGACCCTGAACAATCAATGCCCAACCGTCAACCGCAATAAATATAAGCAGTTTGAATGGTAAAGAAATGATTGTTGGTGATAACATGAACATACCTAGTGCTAATAAGATGTTTGCTACAACCAAGTCTAATACGATAAATGGTACGAATACGATGAAACCAATTTCAAAAGCTGTTTTTAATTCGCTGATAATGTAAGCTGGAGCAACTTGCCAAATTGTAATTTCATCTGGACTTTCTGGTCTATCATTGCCAGAAAGCTCTATAAAGAATGCCAAATCCGTTTCACGGGTTTGTTTTAGCATAAATTCTTTCAATGGTTTAGAACCTTTTTCTATTGCTACGATTAAGTTCTTTGTTTGCTTGTAAGGAGCTTGACCTTGTTCATAACATTGTTGGAATACTGGTCCCATAGTGTAGAACGTCAAAATCATAGATAAACCGATGATTACAATTGACGGTGGAACAGATTGTGTACCCATCGCAGTTTTTAGCATTGAAAATACAATGATAAATCTTAAAAAACTTGTCATGCAAGCGAATACAAACGGTAATATCGAAAACATTGACATTACTAAAAGCATTTGTATAACGGGATTTATATCCTTAAAAATGTCTGACATACTATTTCTACCTTCTTTTTAACCTATTAATAATTTACGCCTTGTTCTTCTAAATTAGCTTTATCAATTTCATCTAATTCGTTAGTATCATTTGTAACTATGTTGTTAGAATCTAATTTAGAAATTAAAGTTGTTCTTTCTAAATCTGCTGCAATCAAAAAGCGTTCGTTGCCAGCTTTTATGATGTACAGAGTTTTTCTTGAAGACAAGCCTAAACCGTCTTCGATTGATAACAAACCTTTTTTGTTGCCTGTAAAGTTTGTTATTGCAAACTTTTTATATGCAAATAGAGCGAAACAGATTAGCCCTATCATAGCCATTGTGTATACTGTGAAATTTAAAATGTAGTGTCCCATTTGTTATTTAATCCTTTAATGATTTTTTATTTAAAGTCTATAAGCAGTTAAGCCCTTAACTGGATAAGTCGAATTATAATTGAACATAAATAGACTTATAGGCTTAATGTCTTTATTAGATATCTTCGTCATCAAGTTCAAAATCGCTGTAATCGAAATCCTCATCGCCTTGACCATCTTGAGGCATATCGCCCATTTCTTGTATAGGTTCGCCAGCCATTTCATCTTGATGCATTTCAACATCGCTGTCAGGAATTGGCATTTCTTGTTGCATTTCTGGCATTGGTTGAGGTGCTGGTGCAGACGGTGCATCAGCGAAAATGTGGTTGATTTTTACGCCATAGCGGTCGTTTACGATAACAAGTTCGCCTGTTGCAATTGTTTTTTCTTCAACTTTTAGCGTAATGTTGTTGTTGTAAACAGAGCCGATATCTACAACCAAACCGTCTTCGATATTTTTTAATTCGCCCAAAGAAATTTTTACTTTGTCGAATTCTGCGCCCATTTCCACCTGAATACTGTCCCAAAGGTTTGCTGGTGGCATGTTTGAAGCCATTTCTTCTTCTCCTCCGTTATCTACTGATATAATTAATGCTGGGTTAGGGGCTATTCTAAAATCTTTGGAGTAGCCCATATATCGCAAATTCATAAGCTGAATGTTGCTATTGTCTAAAACTACAATGTCTTCGACTTCTAAGGATTTTAAATCTTTTACTGTAAAACTTGTTGTGCCAACAGAGATGTTGACCTCTACTAAACTACCCAAGAAAGAGTCATTAGAGAATTTCTGTTCTCCTAGCTGAATTTCTTGTGGCGAAATTAAAGTGTTTGGGAATGAAACGATAACTTTACCACATCTTCCAGATTCGTTGTCTTTAACCATGAAGGTTAAATGTACGGTGTCGAATTTCTTTACTGTGCCATCATATTGTTGTGGTATAAAGTTAGAGCTTATAAAATTATATAAATTATCATTGTAAGCCGTTATTAATTTTGCTTCAAGTTCTGTAATTTGATTGATTTGAAACGCTTTTTTAGAAGGTCCTAAACTTCGTTCTAAAATTACCCTAACGGCTTTGTCAGAGCTTCTGATGTAAACTTCGTTTTTAGCATCAACCTTAATTTTGGTAACAAAATAACTATCATCTTGGAAAAGAGTGTTCATATTTTGACTGACAGAAACAAGTTTGAAGTGTAACCCACCTAAAAGAAAATCGTCAGATGCGCTTTGTAGTGCATTGTTGAATGCACTATCAAACCAGCTGAATTCAGCCAATAATTTTTTTGTACTTGTACTTAACGCTTCTGTCATTCCCCGTAAGTCCCTTTTTGGGTTTTAACTTATTACTTTCCCGTTTATAGCATAATTGTATTTCTGTAAAGTGGCATCATTCGTTTAGAGGATTTTGCACTTTGCCGAAGATAATACAAAACCTTATGTCACCCTGAATTTATTTCAGGGTCTCAATATTTATAAGATTCTGTCACACAGGGGACAGGCTCACAAAACTCATTCTTCGTTTGTTCGCTTTGTCAAGCAAGTTCAGAATGACAAAGAGCTTAAAATTTATAGCTTTTGAGAACTATTGCATAAATAATTTTTTGTAATACAATTATGGCGTAGATATACTTTTACAAACAAAAGGAGAACTCAAATGAGTGAAAGAAAATTAGTAGGAACAGAAGAAATGTTCAAAAAAGCATTAGCTGGCGGTTACGCTATCGGTGCTTACAATGTTAACAACATGGAAATTTTACAAGGTATTGCAGAAGCAGCTGAAGAAACTCGTTCACCAATCATTTTACAAGTTTCAGCAGGTGCTAGAAAATACGCTAACCAAACATACTTAATCAAATTAGTTGAAGCAGCTTTAGCTACAACAACAGTACCTATCGCATTACACTTAGATCACGGTGCTGACTTTGAAATTTGTAAAGCTTGTATCGACGGCGGTTTCTCATCAGTAATGATTGACGGTTCAAGATTCCCATTCGAAGAAAACGTAGCAGTAACTAAGAAAGTTGTTGAATACGCTCACGAAAGAGGAGTTTCTGTAGAAGCTGAACTTGGTAAATTAGCTGGTGTTGAAGATGATGTTAATGTATCAGATAAAGATGCTAAATATACAAATGTTCACGAAGCAGTTGAATTTGTTAAACAAACAGGTTGTGATTCATTAGCAATTGCTATTGGTACTTCACACGGTGCTTACAAATTCAAAGGTGAAGCAAAATTAGACTTCGACAGATTAAAAGAAATTAAAGATGCATTAAAAGAAGCTGGTTTTGGTGATTATCCAATCGTTCTTCACGGTTCATCATCAGTACCAAAAGAATTCGTAGAAAAATGTAACAAATTTGGTGGTAACTTACCAGATGCACAAGGTGTTCCAGAAGACATGTTAAACTATGCTTCTAAACACGGTGTAGCTAAAATCAACATTGATACAGACTTACGTTTAGCTATGACTTCAACTATCAGAGAATTCTTCATTGAACACCCTGAAAAATTCGACCCTCGTGAATACATGGGACCTGGTAGAACAGCAGTTAAAGAAATGGTTATGCATAAAATGAGAGATGTATTAGGAACAGCTGGTCACGCTGATGACTAATTCATAACTCAATAAGTTATAAACATTAAAAAGGTTAAAGGCATTTTTGTCTTTAACCTTTTTTTGTGTTGTTAAGTAAAATATTTAAATTTTGTATTAACTTTTATAGGCTCAAATTTAAAAATAAGTGTTATCTTTACATTCATATTAAGATGATATCAAGATATTATTAGTTTAGGCATGTTTATAATATAATATACACAATAGGTACATTAGAATAGGGGAATTATTTTGAAAACTTCCAAGCTGACATCATTTATTTTTGGCGCATTAATTTTAGGCGTATTTATCGGTTGGTTATTTCCATCATTTGCAGTTAAATTAGACCCATTGGCAAAAATCTTTTTAAATATGATTAAGATGATTATTGCACCATTATTGTTCTCCACATTGGTTGTTGGTATTGCAGGGCATGGTGATATCAAAAGTTTGGGTAAAATCGGTTTAAAAACTATAATTTACTTTGAGATAGTTACAACAATTGCCTTGTTAATTGGTTTAGCAATGGGTAACTTAGTTCAACCAGGTGTTGGTGTAGGTGTTAATGCAAGTGCTCATGATATGCAAGCGGCTCAACACTTGGCAACAATTAATACAAATAATTCTTTGAGCGGAATGATTATCGGTATGTTTCCAACTTCTGTTGTTAAGGCAATGGCAGACGGTAACTTACTTCAAATTGTAATCTTTTCTCTATTCTTCGCTGTTGCAATTTGTGCAGTTGGTAAGGCTGCAAAACCAGTTTTAGATGTTTTAAATTCAACTGCAAAAATAATGTTTAAATTTACAGAATATGTTATGTACTTTGCTCCTGTGGGTATTTTGGGTGCGGTTGCTTCGGCTATCGGCTCAAACGGTATTGGAGTATTAAAAAGTTATGGTAAAGTAATTTTCTGCTTATACGCAGCGTTAGCAATATTTATTGGTTTAGTTTTACACGGTGTATGCTCAATTGTAAGAGTTCCATTTTGGAAACTTATGGGTGCATTGAAAGACCAAATTTTATTAGCATTTACAACTTCAAGTTCAGAAGCTGCCTTGCCAAAATCTATGGAAATTATGGAAAAATTTGGTGTTCCAAGAAACATTGTAGCGTTTGTAATGCCAACTGGTTATTCATTTAACCTTGACGGTTCAACTTTGGGGGTTGCCGTTGCAGTATTATTTTCTACACAAATTGTAGGAATTAACTTGAATTTTGAACAACAATTAGTTATGATGTTAGCGTTGATGTTTGCTAGTAAAGGTATCGCAGGTGTGCCAAGAGTATCATTAATCGTACTTGCAGGTACTTTGACAACATTTAACTACCCAATTGTAGGTGTTGCAATTCTATTAGGTATTGACCACATTTTAGACATGGCACGTACAGTAACAAACTTGATTGGTAACTCAATCGCAACAGTTGTTATTGCCCGTTGGGAAGGTCAATTTGACGACGAAAAAATGCAAAAATATATTTCTAAAGAAAAACGTCGTAAAGAACTTTTAGCATATTTTAGCTCAAAAAGACAACAACAAAAAAATAATCAATTAGTAAATGAAGGATAAGTTGGAAATGACAGAGAACGAAAAAAAAGAGTTTAAAGATACTCTTAATTTACCAAAAACCACATTAGAAATGCGTGCAAACGCAACCAAGAAAGAACCTGAAACTCAAAAGTTTTGGGAAGAACATCAGATGTATAAAAAAATGACTGAAAACAGAGATAAAGCTAATAGTTTTATTCTTCATGACGGTCCTCCATACTTGAGTTCTGAAAAAATTCACGTTGGTACAGCGTTGAACAAAATTTTAAAAGATATTTTAATCAAATATAAATCTCAAAGAGGTTACTATGCACCTTATGTTCCTGGATATGACGGTCATGGTTTACCAATTGAAAATAAAGTAGTTAAAAATATTGAAGGTGGACGTAATGCAGTTACTCCAGCAGAATTAAGACAAAAATGTCGTGAATATGCTCACAACAGCTTAAAAGGTCAAGAATCAGAATTTAAAAGACTAGGCGTTTTAGGCAACTGGGAGCACCCTTATTTGACAATTGACGGCGAATACGAAGCTGAACAAGTTAGAGTATTTGGTGAAATGTACAAAAAAGGTTATATTGAAAAAGGTTTGAAACCTGTTTATTGGTGTGCATCTTGCGAAACAGCTCTTGCTGAGGCAGAGGTTGAATACGCAGATCACACATCAACTTCAATTTACGTAAGATTTAAGTTTGATGATGAAAGCGTTAATACTTTAAAATCAAAATTTGATTTCTTAAATACAGACAAAGATATGTATGCTGTAATTTGGACAACAACTCCTTGGACAATTCCATCAAACTTAGCAATCAGCGTACACCCAAGATTTGAATATACTTTCTTTGAATACAACAACGATATTTATTATGCAGCAACAGGCTTGTTAGCAAACTTCTTAAAAGATGTTGATTGGAAAGAAGAAGATATTAAAGTTCTAGGCACTTGTAAAGGTCAAGACTTAGAAAACTTAACTCCTGTTCACCCAATGTATGACAGAAAATCACCAATTCTTTGCGGTGAACACGTTACACTAGATGCTGGTACAGGTTCAGTTCACACAGCTCCTGGACATGGTTTAGAAGACTACGAGGTTTGTTGCAAATACAAAATCGGCGTATATTCACCACTTGATTCAAAAGGTGTTTGGACTGAAGAAGCTGGCGATTTAGCAGGTATTCCTTATTACAAAGGAAATTCTATTGTAATCGACAAATTAAAAGATTGTGGCGCATTACTTGCGGCTGCGGATATTCAACACAGTTATCCACATTGTTGGAGATGTAAAAAGCCCGTAATCTACAGAGCAACTCCTCAATGGTTCGTTAAAGTTGATAAATTCAGAGATAAAGCATTAGAAGAAATTAAAAAAGTTAAATTCATTCCTGCATCAGGCGAAGCAAGAATTTCAAACATGGTTGAAGGTCGTACAGATTGGTGTATCTCTCGTCAACGTGCATGGGGTGTTCCAATTCCTGTATTCTATTGTGAGGATTGTGGCGAAGTTATTGTTACAGACGAAACAATTGAACACGTAGCAAAAATGTTTGAAAAAGAAACTTCTGATGCTTGGGTTAAATATTCAGAAAAAGAACTTATGCCAGAGGGATTTGTTTGTCCAAAATGTGGAAAAACACACTTCCGCAAAGAAAAAGATATTATGGACGTTTGGTTTGACTCAGGTGTATCTTGGAGAGCCGTTGTTGAAAGACGTGCTGATGAATTAAACCACACACCTGTTGATATGTATTTAGAAGGTTCTGACCAACACAGAGGCTGGTTCCAATCTTCACTATTAACCTCAGTTGCAACTCAAGGCAAAGCACCTTACAAGCAAGTTTTGACACACGGTTTCGTATTCGGTGAAGACGGAAGAAAAATGTCAAAATCTTTAGGTAACTACATTAGACCAGATGATATTATTAAAAACTACGGTGCTGATATCTTAAGACTTTGGGCTGCATCAGTTGATTACAGAAATGATATTAAAATTGGTGATAATATCGTTAAACAACTTGCAGAAATATTTAAGAAAACAAGAAATACTGCTCGTTTCTTAATGGGTAACTTGTTTGACTTTGATCCAGAAAAAGATTATGTAGATTACAAAGACCTTAAAGACTTGGATAAATTTGCATTACACAAATTGTATCAATTAATTGAAAACGTAACAGAAGCGTTTGAAGGTTATGAATTTTACAAATATTTCCAATGCCTGCAAAACTTTGCTGCAGTTGATTTAAGCTCATTCTACTTGGATATCGTAAAAGATAGATTGTATACTTCTGGTAAAAAATCACTTTCACGCAGAGCTTGTCAAACAGTAATGTATGAAATCTTACAAGCCTTAGTTAGAATCATTATGCCTGTAATGCCTCACCAAGCAGAAGATATTTGGCAAAATGTTCCAGAAAATCAAAAGGGCGGATTGGAAAGTATCTTGCTTTCTTCTTGGCCTGAAATGAAACCAGAATGGAACAACCCAGAATTAGAACAAGAATTTGCAAAAATCTTGAAAACTCGTGTAATTGTAACAAAAGCGATTGAACCTCTAAGAGCAGATAAAAAAGTTGGAAGCTCTTTAGAAGTTGCGGTTTATGTAAAATATGACGAAAACAAAGACTTGTTGAAATCTTGTGAAAACGAACTTTGCAATATCTTTATTACATCTCAAGCTGTTGTTGCTGATGAAAAACCAGCAGACGTATTGAATGAATATACAGAAGACGGTTGCACAGTATGGGTTACAAAAGCACACGGTGAAAAATGTTGCCGTTGCTGGAAATATCGTGAATTGAACGCAGACGGTATTTGCCCAGATTGCCAAGATGCAATTAGTGAATAAATAAAATAATTATAAGAAGAAGGCGCAAGCATAGCTTGCGCCTTCTGTGTATTTATAGATAACAAATTAAACTTATTATTACCAATTCATTGGGTTAAGTGGACTTATTGGACTCATTGGGTTCAATGGGTTTGACCAATCATCATCTCTGTTATTTGTTGTACTACTTGTGCTATTTGATTCAGAAGAAGATGAAGATTTTCTTGGTGACGGATAATAAGGTCCAGCTTCTACTGTAGATTCACTAAGTTTTTGTCCACCTGCTTTGTAAATGGCATTGTGTAAGCCGTTATGGTTTTCAATTTTATAAGTTGAGTTTTTATTGCGTTCAAGTCGAGTTCTATATTCTTTGTATTGTTGAGGCATTTTCATTTCTGGCTTTTCAAACTCAACAACTGCCTTTAAAATATTTTGTTGTTCAGCTTTTGGATTTTTAGTTGTTTTAGAAAACTCGTAAGCCTCGCTCATACCTTTTACCGTTAAATTAGTTTGAGCAAAAGTTTTTACTGTATCAACATCAAGTTCGCCTTTTTTCAAATATTTTTTTATTTCTTTTTGGTCTTCCTTGTCGTATCGTTGAAACCCTTGATTATTCTTGATAGCCTTAACTTCGTCCATTTGCTTAGAAACTTCGGATTTAAAAATATCAGGTAACCAATTAAATTCTTGTTTTTGAACTTGTGGTGCTTGTTTTTTTACAGGAGTACCTAGCGGATTAAGCGCTTGTGTTTGCACTTTTTGTGTAGCAACACGTGGCGTTACTCGTGGAGTAACTGCTTGAATAGGCATAATAAATTTTTTCCTTTCTATTTACTATGCCATGAGAAACGACTCTAAAATTTAAAATTGCTATAACCGAAAAAAATATTTACAAAATATAACAAAATTGTTAGCCTTTAAAATTTCTAAAAAAATCCTCTAAACGAATGGTTGAAAAGGTTCAAAAAAGTATTAATATACTAATAGCAAATTGGATTATGCAAAAAGGAGCGATATATGTTCGGAATTAATTCAGCAAGTAAAGAAGATGTTTTAATCGTTACTGAAGACTATGAAGTTAAAGGTACGGTTTTTAATATTGGTTTTTCTAAGAAAAATCGTTTTTTAAGTGATTTATTAAACAAAGCAAATAAAAACTTTATTGCAGTAAAAGATTGCGAAGTTACATATAAAAATAGACAAGGTGAAACAGAAAAGTTTGATTTCTTACAATTGAACATGCGTTATGTTGTAATGATTAGACCTCTAAAACCTGAGGAAAAACCTGATTATGTTGCACCTATGGAAGGTTAGATTTTAATAAAAAGATGCGGTCGGCTTTGTTTTACAAAGCCGACCGCTTCTTTTATCTTAATCTGAATATTTTAACAATATATTTGAAACCATATCAACAAAGGCTTTTTGATTGAATTCTCCTTTTACAACATATTTTTCAGCGCCTAGAGAGTGAGCTTTTCGTTTTTGACTTTCGTCACCAAGAGAACTCATTACGACTATTGGAACATCTGCATAAAGTTCGTTAGTTTTCATTTGTGATAGAAATTCTAGTCCAGACATTTCAGGCATTTCAATATCTGTAAGGATTATGTCAAAATGAATTTCGTTTATTTTCTTTAACGCATCAATTGGGTTATTTGCCGTAATTACATTGAAACCTGCGCTTGAAAGAATATTTTTTTCTAATGTTCTTGTGGTTATAGAATCGTCAATAACCAAAATGTTCTTTTGATTTAACTTAGACTTCTTTTCTTCAATTGTAGCCACTTTTGGTTGAGTCATTGATAATTTTTTAGCGTTTTGTAGCGTTGAATTTTTGATTAAATCAATTGCATTTAAAATTAAACAGGTTTCTCCTGTTGCAAGGGTTGTAACCCCTGAAATATTTTTAATTCTGTATAATGGTGGTGACAATTTTTTGTGTAGAATTTCTTGTTCGCCAAGCAACTTATTTACGATAATACCAATAACTTTGTTGTTTGTTTCAATAATGATTATTGTTTTCATATCGCTTTCTTCTTGAAAGCCTTTAAGGTTTAGAAGATATGCAAGATTGTATACAGGAATATTTTTTCCGTTGTGCAAAATTGTCAAACTTTCGTGTGTGCGGTAAATTTCTTTGTCACTTCTACAAACTACAGTGTTAATAACTGACATTGGAAGCGCAAAGGTTTGATTAGCCGATTGAATTAAGAAGGCTGTAAGTGTCGCCATTGTTACAGGTAATTCAATTTGAATTTTGCTACCAACATTGAATTCAGAAACAACTTTTACAGTACCGTTAAGTTGCGCAATTTTAGATTTTACAACGTCCATACCGATACCACGTCCAGATATGCTTGTAACCTCGTCGCCTGTTGTAAATCCTGGATAGAATACGATATTCATAATTTCTTCATCACTCATATTGCTAATTTCTTCCGCTGTTAAAAAGCCTTTATTTAGAGCCTTTTCCTTAATTTTTTCAATGTTGAACCCTTGACCGTCGTCGATAACTTCAATCAAAATCTTGTTGTCTAGATGTTTTGCATTAATTTGAATGTGACCTGTTGGGTTTTTACCCAATTCTCGTCTACGTTCTGGAGTTTCAATACCGTGATCAATAGAGTTTCTAATAATGTGGATTAAAGGATTTTTAATTTCTTCAATAATCTTTTTATCAACGCTGGTTTCACTACCTGTGATTGTTAATTCAACCTCTTTTCCTCTTTCGTGAGCAATATCTCGAACCATTCTGCCGAATAGGTGGAATACTGTTGCAAGCGGTAATACACGAATATTTTTAATCATTCCGTCAAAATCGTCGATTAAGATACGCATTTTCATATCATCTTCAATGTTAGAACGTTGAGTTTGTGCAATACCAGAGGCAATCGAATTTAACTTTTTGCTTTGCTCGGTAAGTGTATTGAGCATTTGCTTGATAAAAATGATAGAAGAAGTATCAGTTTCGCTGTCTTGTTTTGAAAAACGTTTGTCATAACTTTTCATGTGGCGAATTAATTTTGAAAAATCCTTTTGCCAATCCTCTAACTTGTCATTTAGATTGTTTAATTCGCCCAATTGTTTTGTTGTTTTTATTTTTGTTGCAATAAGCTCACCGATTTGACTTACCATTGCATCAAGTTTTGAAGATTCTACATGAAGCGTTTTGATTTCACCTGTGTCAAAAATCTTTGTAAAATCTTTCATTTTTGAAAAATTGCGAGGCTTTTGTTCTGTTTGGCTAGGTTCATCAAGTTGTTGTGGTGCTGGGACTATTTCTGCTGTTGTTTGCGGATTGGCAAGCTCTACTAATTGTCTTGCAACAGTTAGTTGTTGTGCTAAAAGGGCGCTGTCATCTTGAGACCGTTCACCGTTGATTGTTGCATAACAAAATCTTGTTGCGTTTGAAAGAATTTCAATTACGGATTCATCAAGTGTTATGTCTAGTTTTTTTGTGAATTCAATAATTGATAAAATTTTGTCTAAAACCGGTGTGATTTCTGATTTTGGGTTGCTTTCTTTTAAACCTTTGAAAGTTTTTTCTAAATCCTCATAAGTTTCAGATGAAGTTTCAAGTGTTTTAATTTTGCCCAAAATATCTTCAATATTGAAGTTTGAAATAATTTTAGGACTAATGATTTCTTCATCAAGAATAATTTCAGGTTCTATAACGTTGTTTTCTTCTTCTGCAATTTCTGGAACTTCGTATTCCTCGTCACCAAACGCATAGCCATAGTAATCAATCGTTTCAAGATTGTTAATTTCGCACAAATTTGTAAGCTGATTGATAATGTTGTCCATTGCTTGTTGAATTTCTGCGACTTCTTCTAATGTAAGTTCAGTATTGCATTTCTCAATGATATCAAGTTTAAGTTTGATAGTTTCAAGTGTTGATTTGATGTCGTAATGATTAATCTGTTCAAAATAGCCAAGTAATTCTGTAACAAGGCTTAAAAGCTCTTTGATAGAGTTGTTTTCAATCTTTTCAGACAATTTTATAACGCATTTTAGAGTTTTTATAATAGTTGAATTGTAGTGATGATAATATTTTATCAAATTAGCTCTGCTGAACTCTTTTGGCTTGTCCGACCTACGTCTTTGAGGTGCTTCAATATTTGGGTTAGCTTCTTTAACTTCAATTGTAGGTTCTTTAGTTTTTTGTAGATTTCCAATATTTTCAAGCTCTTTTGTTTGAGTATCGACTTCTGAGGGGCTAAATTTTTCTTTGCCTGTTTCAATAGATTGCTCAATAATTTTTGAAATTAAATCGACTGTTTTATACATAACATCGGCGATTTGAGGAGTTATTGCAAGTTTGTCTTCTTTAGCTAAACCTAAGGTATCCTCTAACTTGTGTGCAAGGTTTTGGGTTGCTGTGAACCCAATCATTCTAGAAGCACCCTTCAAACTATGAGCATCTCTAAATAGAAGGATAATTAAATCCTTGTTTGCCGGCGATTTTTCAAGCGCCATAAGGTTATCGTTTAAACGAGTAACGATTTCTTCGGATTCAACACGAAAAATATTTAAAATTTCTATCAACTCGTCGTTTTGAAATTCCATTTTCTAACCTTACATTTTTGCAGATGATTCTTCGTTGTAAACTGTTGTCATTTCGTCAATTTGACCAACACATTTTTCTAATTCTTGTAAGAAATTGCCGATTTCATCACTAAATTCTAAAATTGTAGAATTAAATTCGGCAGAAAATGCACTTTGTGTATCTGCTGTAATTCTTGAAACATTTTCAGAAATTGATTTTACACCGTTTGTAATTTCTTCAAGGTTAGATTTTGTAAAACTAGAAGTTTTAACAACTTGTTCAATTTCTTTTGTACCTTCTTCTGTTGCCATAACTGTAGAATTAGTAACATTTTGAATATCATTAATTAATGAAGAAATTTTTGTGGTAGCTTGTTTTGATTCGTCAGCAAGTTTTCTAATTTCACTTGCAACAACTGCGAAACCTTTACCATGTTCACCAGCTCTAGCGGCTTCTACTGCGGCATTTAAGGCTAACATATTTGTTTGCTCAGCAATATCTTCAACCAAACCTACGTTTGAACCAATTTGCTGATTGTATTCAGAAAGGTCTAAAATTAAATCTGCAATAATTTGAATACGTTGTTTTAAAAAGTCTAACTTTTCAGAGTTTTCAACCATTGCATCATGTTCTTTTTTTGTTGCATTGACTGATTTTTCAACTTGAGAAGAAAGAATTTGAGAAATTTGTTTTGTTCTAACATTTGCTTCCTTAATTGTTTCAAAATTTGCAACACAGTCTTGAGTTGTTTTTAAGTATAAATCAAGAGTTTTTCTGTGTTTTGCAATCAAATCTTCTAAAACTGTTTTCAATTGACTGATATCTTTAATTTTTGTTGTAAGATCTCGTCTTATTGTTTTGTCAATCCATAGTCTAAGCAGGTAATATACAAAAACGTTTAAAATAAGCATAATAGAAATAAATGCGAAGGCTCTTGCCATTGGAATATTAAACGTTAAAATTAATGAAAATAGACCAAAGTCAGCTAAAATTAAGAAGGTTTCAATGGTATATTTTATAAACATCTTTTCCAAGATAGTAAAATTGAATTTATTGAACATAAAGGACTCCTTGCTATATAAATATTTATAGTATAATTATATTACAAATAAGGATTATTTGACGATGAAAAATAAAGTTTTACTTATAGATGATAGCAAAACTCAATTAGATGTTATGAGAGTGCGATTTACAAAATGTGATTTCGAGGTGGAAACAGCTCAAAATGCGCTTGAAGGTTATCATAAAATCTTTACTTTTGTACCGGATATTATCTTGTCTGATATTATTATGCCTGATTTGGACGGTTATCAATTTTGTCGTTTGTTGAAAAACAATGCTATTACAAAAAATATTCCGATAATCCTTTTGACAGTTTTAGACAAAAATGTAGACAAATTCTGGGGTAAAAAAGCTGGCGCACAAGCGTTTATCTCAAAAACTGCAGAGTTTGAAGAAATTATGCAAAAAACTTTAGAGGTTCTAAAGGATAGTGAACTTTCAAACGAAGATAAAACCGTTATTTCAAATCACAAAGTAGACGATATTTCAGTAAACGAGCAAATTAACAGAATTCTGAACAAATTATTGATGCAATCTTTATTCTTAAATGAGTTCAGAAATCTTGGTGAATATTATACACATGAAAAAGTCCTTGTAGACAAAACATTAGAGCTTTTGTCTACCTTTATTGATTATGATATTTCGGCATTATTCTTTAAATGCCCAGATGATAATGCAAAAAATATTTTGTATTTTGATGTAAATAGTTCAAGTGTTTCTTCATTTGTAATTGAAAAATTGAAACGTGATTTTTTTACTCAAATGCCTAATATGAAAGCGTTTAATACAAATGACTTTTTGCACGAGATTGCTCGTACAAATCCAGAAAGAACTGATAATAGTTTGATTTCACCTTCAGTTTTTAAATCAAACTATATTTTGCCTCTAACCTTTGAGAATAAATTGTTGGGTGGTATTGCGTTCTTTTCAAAAGATGAAGTTGATTACACTCAAATTCAATTCTATGATTTGATGAAAAATGAACTTTTAGCTTTGATGAAAATGAAATCTTTGTATTCAGAAGTAGAATTATTGTCTGTAACCGACGGCTTGACAGGTTTGTATAATAGACGTCACTTTGAATACAATATTGAACGTGAATTTTTGCGTGCAAAACGTTATAAAAACCCATTAAGTTTGGCGATTCTTGATATTGACTTCTTTAAATCGGTAAACGATAACTATGGACACCAATACGGTGATTACGTTTTGAAAGAGGTTTCAAATTTAATGAAACAGTCCTTCAGAAAAACCGATATGATTTATCGTTACGGTGGGGAGGAAATTGGTATTATCTTGCCTGAAACTTCAGCCGATAATGCAGAAATTCCGGTAGAAAGATTGCGTGAAAAAATTGCTCAACACAAATTCTCTTTCAATGGAATAGATATTTCTTTAACTGTAAGTGTTGGTATTGCAGAAATGGAAGATGCTTACTATAATGCATCTGAATTGGTTGAAGTCGCAGATAAAGCATTATATCACGCAAAACAAACAGGTAGAAACAAGGTTGTAATTTATGAAGAACAGCTTGCAAACGTTAAATAACAATACCTTTGAAGTTCAACAAAATCTTTATTTTACATTGAGTGATAACAAATATGCTATCCCTTTGAAAAATGTGGTTGAAGTTATGAAACTTCCTGCGCTAGATTATCCGCAGAAACTTCCGAATAATATTATCGGTGTGTTAAAGTTTAATAATATCAATATAAATATTTTAGACATAAGATTTTATCTTGACGTTAATGTCACAAAATATTCAGTTGATAACAAACTTATCGTTGTAAAAACTGACGAATCTATTTTCGGAATAATTGCTGATAATATCGAAAATATTATTGATTTTGAAAATTCTAAAATTGAACGCTTACCGTTTGTTTCTGAAAATAGAATTATTGATTCTTTGTATCATATTGAAGAACAAACTGTTTCAATTTTGAACATGTATGCACTAGAACAACTACTTAGACAAGGTGTTGAAACAAAATCTGATGTGGATATAAAAAGTTTGTTTCCTACCGATGAAAAATCACTAGAAGTTTTTAATATGCGTGCAAAATATTTGATTACAAAATTGGATAACTCTGTTGCACAAACCGCTTTTGTAAATGACAAGTTTGTAACTTTTGCTCTTAATGAAACCTCTTATTGTATAAATCTTAAATATGTAAAAGAAGTTACAAACAAGATGAATATTATTCAATTACCTTGCTCACCTGACTATATAGAGGGTCTGATGACTGTTAGAGGTGATTTTATTACAGTTATAAACTTCAAAAAAATCTTAAATCTTTCTCATACAAATTACTCTCAAAAACCGAAAGTTATTATTATTGATTCAGAACAATATAAAATTGGATTTCTTGTAGATGAAATCTTTGAAATTGCGGATATTCCAGAAGAATTGATTTATAATAAAAAAACAAGCATTGATGATACATTTATTTCTTCTGAAATTATTAGAGGAAATGATATTCAACTTTTAATAAATATGGAGAAAGTTCTATCTGATGAAAAAATGTTTATTGATGAAGATTAGTTAAAAAATGCGCATGGGCTTTGCCCATGCGCATTTTTTTATTCTTCTTGACTTCTCCTAAAATCTTGAGACATTGTTTGTTGGAAATTTTGTTGTTGAATTTCATTACTTTTATGAACTTTGCCAACGGTTGTGTTTACTTTGCCAACGAAGGTTACTGTTTGATTTACTGCAAACCAAAGGATTGCGACTACTGTTATAACTATCAGTAGTTTTGGTATATCTGGCATATCTCATCCTCCTCATATCTTATAAATTGGGTATTAGAAAAACGAACGTTAGCTATCCAATTATATTATAACTCTTTTGGGTGAAAATTTTTATTATACTATAGGGTAGTTTGTTAGTTGTCTTTATCTTTAAATTCAATGCGAGGAATGGCTAAAAGGTAAATGTGTTCAACGATAGAGGCAAATTCAATTAAAATTTAAAAAAATATTGTGGATACAAAAATACTTGCAGTTTGATCTTTTTTAACAGTTGGTTTGAGTATAGCGAGGGTGGAATCCGAACCGTAAATAAGATAACTTTACTTATACAAATTTACAAAGGATTGTTAACTTTATTTAAAGTAATTAAAACTTGTCACCATATTTGACGTGCTATTGTGCAAAAATAAAATTATCATGTTTGAGATATAATAAGAAAAAAACTACGGAGTAACAATTGTTTAATCTTGAAAATAGACGTTATATAGGAAGTAAAGTGGATTTATCCGACTGGATTTTAGATCTGATGCAAGCAAATTGTACTGGCGATACTTTTGCTGATATTTTTGCAGGAACAGCTATCATAACCAAAAAAGCCGCACAAATATATCCTAATTTAATTGTAAATGATTTTTTATATTCAAACAATATAATTTATAAAGCATTTTTTGATGATAAAAATTGGAATAAGGAAAAATTAATGCGATATATTAGTGCGTGGAATAATATAGAAATTACAAGTTTAAAAGATAACTACTTTTCACTTAATTTTGGTGGAAAATTTTTCAATTTTGATGATGCAAAAAAAATTGGAGCAATAAGAGAAGACCTACAGTTAAATAAATCTTTTAATGAAAAAGAAAAAAATATACTAATAGCTTCACTTGTGTATTCTATTGATAAAATAGCAAATACTGTTGGACATTATGAAGCATATTTTCATAAAAAAGATATTCCACAACAATTTACATATCAAATGATTAATCCAATACCAATTAAAAATATTGTTATATATAGAGAAGATGTAAATAAATTGTCAAAAAAAATAAAGGCTGATATCGTCTACATTGATCCTCCATATAATTCAAGACAATATAGCCGTTTTTACCATGTATTAGAAAATCTTGTAAAATGGGAAAAACCAAAATTAGAAGGTGTTGCTTTAAAGCCTCCACCTGAAAATATGAGTGAATATTGTAGGGCAAGTGCTCCAAAAGCTTTTAAAGAACTAATAAACAATTTACAATGTAAATTTATTGCCGTTTCTTATAATAACACTTATAATTCAAAAAGTAGTTCGTCAAAAAATAAGATTTCATTGGAACAAATAGAAGAAATTTTAAATTCAAAAGGAAAAACAACAAGGTATGAGCACAAGCATAAATTCTTCAACTCAGGAAAAACAGATTTTAACGACCATAAAGAATTCCTCTTTATTACAGAAGTCAATTAACAACAATTTAATACGTTCTCCATTTTTCTATGTTGGTGATAAATATCGCATACTAAGTCAGATATTGCCTTATTTCCCAAAACAAATAAAAACTTATGTTGAACCATTTGTTGGTGGAGGTTCTGTATTTCTAAATATAAACGCTCAAAAATTTGTTTTGAATGATATTGATAAAAATATGATAAAATTACATAACTACTTGTGTGCCTGTTCATCTTGTTCTGAAATATTTTTTGAACAAATTACAAGTAGAATTCTAGATTTAGGCTTATCTCATTCTTTTATGGAAGACATTGTTCCGAGTAAATTAAGAGTTGAATATCCCAAAACCTATTATGCAAAATTCAATAAAGAAAGTTATAAACAATTACGTGATGATTATAACAAAAATAAAGATAATATGTTGGATTTGTATTTGCTATTAATTTATGGGTTTAATAGAATTTTAAGATTTAATTCAAAAGGTGATTTTAATTTACCTGTAGGCAATGTTGATTTTAATAAAAATGTTGTGAACGCACTTGAAGCATATTTTAAAAATATTTCTTCTAAAACTGTACATTTCTTTAATTATGACTATAAAGAATTTGTAAACTTGTTAACATATAAAGAAAATGACTTTATTTATCTAGATCCACCATATTTGATAACATTCTCAGAATATAACAAATTGTGGAATGAAGATAAAGAAACAGAATTGTTAAAATTACTGGATGAATTAACAAAAAATAAAATTAAATGGGCTATTTCAAACTTAGTTGCAGATTATAATAAAGGTACGCACAATGTAATTTTTGATAATTGGATGCAGAAATATAATGTACATGAGATAAATAGTTATTATATAAGTTTCAATAATAATAAAGTTCGCCCAACAAGAGAAGTGTTAGTAACTAATTATTAGAGGGTTTTATGACAAGAACAAGAAATGCAGAAAGAAAACCATTATCTTTTTCTACAACAATGAGAAATCCAGATAGAATTGCAGGTTTTTTGAATTGTTTATTACCTTATGAAAATAGGGAACTAACTTCTGAAATTATAAACAAAATAATTAAAAGTATTTTAGATAATAAGCTTTATAAAACTATGTATCAAATGGGAAATCCTCATTATAAGGATATTTTTTATAATGAGGATAAAAAGTATACAGAAGATGAGTTAAAGGATATTATAGAACATAGTCCTCAAAAACACAAAGAAGCAGGGTTTGATTATGGTTGGGATTCAAGATTTGACACTTGGTACAAATTCCCAATGGAGTTAGGTTTTCTTTATTATGAAATGAACAAACCTATTCAAATTTCAAATACAGGGCACATGTTAATTGATGCATATAATGAAACTCCTGTAAATGAAAGAAAAATTCAAGATGTTATGCTTAATGCATTGATGAAATATCAAACTAATAATCCATTTAGAAAAAATGCAAATTCAAATGTTCCTCTTCTACTATTATTGAATGTCTTAGATTTATTAAAAAAAGATACTAATGAAAATGGTGCAGGTTTATCAAAGCAAGAATTATCTATTCTTATTTGTTGGAGTGATAATAATGCAGAGCGTCTGTATCATTATATAAAAAAGTTAAGACATAGAGTTGGTTTTAATTACTCGGATGAATTCATATATGAAAGATGTTTAGAAATTTTAGAGGCAGATGATTCGCAAAGAAATAGGTTCAAAATGAACCAAATTTGTGGAGAAGCTATTGATGAATATATCAGAAAAATGCGTAGCACAGGTATTATTTCTTTACGTGGAAATGGTAGATTTATTGATTTTAACATGGTTGAAGCAGATAAGATTCGATATGTTATTGAAACATATTCTGAGTATTCAGTATTTTCTGATAAAATAGCATACTATGAATACATGGGAACTATAGATAGTAAAGTCTTAGAAATTCAACAATCATCAAAAATTGACCTATCAGATATCAGAAAACAAACGTTATATAAGTATGCAAAAGAATATTCTGAGGAAAAGGTTTTTGAAGAATTAGTAAAAGTTTGCAGTAAAAAAGAAAGTTCTGATGAAGTTTTAAAATTTATTAACGCACCAACAAGATTAGAATTTTTAACTAGCATTTCATTAGTTCAGCAAATTGAAGATCTTGATGTCAAACCGAATTATTCTGTTGATGATGAAGGCCTGCCTACATTTACTGCTGGAGGGGGAATAGCAGATATTGAATGTTATGATTCTAAATACAATAGCCTGTTTGAAGTAACTTTAATGTGTGGTCGACAAGAGCAAGTACATAATGAAATAATCCCAATAAGTAGACATTTGTCAGAGCAAAAGCAGAAAAATGATAGGTCCTTCTCTGTTTTTGTCGCTCCTATTATTCATCCGGATACGAAAAAATCTGTTGCATGGATTAAATTTAATGAGAATTTAGATATTATACCTTTAAATATAAATGAATTTATAGAAAATATAAAACGAAATCAACGAGTTGAAGATTTTTTACAGAGATAAACTATTTTTATATATTAAATGCTACTGATTTTGTGTCTGTTTTGAATCAATT